>Ga0134127_10000526_pt1 | contig 35150 bp, 48 predicted proteins | sample KB31753_FD_96459 | JGI IMG/M metagenome (GOLD analysis project Ga0134127, IMG submission 96459) | Terrestrial soil microbial communities with excess Nitrogen fertilizer from Kellogg Biological Station, Michigan, USA - KB3-175-3 | ecosystem: Environmental > Terrestrial > Soil > Unclassified ...
GACGCAAACCCGCTGGCCGAGCGACCCACACCCTCACCCGCCCGCTCTCTCTCCCGGGAAAACGGATCCGCTACGGAGAGTGTCCACAGTGGACGTCCACAAGGGACGGTTACTGAAAGTAACGACATCGACGGAGCGTCACAACTTACGCAGAGTAACCCCCACTGGGGAGCGGTCGAGGCGCAGGTCAGAGCAGATATAGCCGGACTTGGATTGCTCACCGGCATCCGGCGTTCACACGCCGAGATCGCATTCGCGCTGGCCCGGGCCCTGGATTACGAAGAGGTCACGGCCCCGGCGCCCATCGCGCGGGAGCTGGCCGCCCGGCTGGATGCACTCAACGTGATGGCCGGCGGCGAGAAGACCGTCGTCGACGAGCTGGCCGAGAAGCGGCGCCAGGCGCAGGCGGAGATCCGCCAGGCGTGATCGCCGCCCCCTCCGGATTTCCGGGAGGAGGTGGTGGTGATGGTCCGCGCGAGCGCCGTGGCTCTGCCGTTGGCCACCGCGACTCCTCGCGAGCACCTGGTGCCTGAGCATGTGCGCACCTGGGGTCCCGAGGCGGTCAAGCTGGCCTGGGTCGCCGGGATCGCCTGCCTGCCCTGGCAGGAGCAGGTACTCGGGGACATGCTCACCGAGCGCGCCGACGGGAAGTGGGCCGCGCGCGAGGTCGGCGTGACGGTCGGCCGGCAGAACGGCAAGAGCATCCTCGCCGTGGTCCGCGTGCTGGCCGGTCTGTACGTGCTCGGCGAGGAGCTGCTGGTCTACACCGCACACCAGCTCAAGACGGCCGAGGAGATCTTCGGCCGGCTGGTCGACAAGGTGGAGCACACCCCGGAGCTGCGGGCGCGGCACGCCAAGACGATCCACCGCGCCGGAGAGAAGGGCATCGAGCTCCACTCCCCGAAGCAGCGGCTGATCGTCAGCGCGCGCAGCAAGGAGAGCGTCCGTGGCTTCTCCGCCGACCTGATCATCCTGGACGAGGCGCAGATGGGCCTCGACGAGGAGGACATGGCGGCGCTCGGCCCGACGCAGCGCACGAGGCCGAATCCGCAGACGATCATCATGGGTACGCCGCCGCTGGGCCCGGGTACGTGGTGGGGCAGGTTCCGGCGGCGGGCGCTGACCGGCGACGCGAAGATGGCCTGGGCCGGCTGGACGCCGCGGCCGCTGCTGGAGGGCGAGAGCCGCGAGCAGTGGCGCCAGGACCGGGCCGTGTGGCGCGAGACGCATCCGGCGCACGGGATCCTCGTCGAGGACGAGGCGATCGAGCACGACCGCAAGACTCTCGGCGACATGTTCGATCGGGAGTGTCTGTGTTTGTGGCCGCGGGAGCCGGAGGACGCCGGCTGGGCGGTGTTCACCGAGGGTGACTGGGAAGACGCCGTTGATCCGGAGACGGTGATCGTTGGTGACCGTGCGTTCGCGATCGAGGCCAGCCACGACCTGTCTCACCTGTCCATCGGCGCGGCCGGGCGTAACGGCCTAGGTCGGCGGCACCTGGAATTGGCCGCCCGGTTCCCGACCGATGAGGCGAAGCTGATCGGCTGGCTGAAGAAGCGGCTGACGACGTGGACGCCACGCTGTGTGGTGGTCGACCCCGCCGGGCCCGCCGGCTACCTGATCGCCAAGATCGAAGAGCACTGCAAGATCGAGGTCGCGAAGCCTCTGGGCCGCGACGTCGCCGGCGCCTGCGGGTCCGTCTTCGTCGGCATCAGCGGCGAGGCGGCGGCCCGCGACGTGCGGGTCCGGCGCACGGATCCGGCGTTGATGGAGCCGCTGACCGCCGCGGCCCGCCGGGCGGTGTGGCGCGACCGCGGTGACGCGCGGGTCTTCGACCGCCGGGTCGAGGACGACGCGGACCCGGCCCCACTGATGGCCCTGGCCCTGGCCGACTGGGGAATGTCGGTGCCTGCGCAGGAAGCCCAACAGCAGTTCTTCGCCGCGTGGAGGTGACTCGTCGTGGTCACCCTTGACCAGCTCCTCGACAGCGGTGACGATGCGCAGGACCGGGCCGGCGACACCGGCCGGCGGCTGGCCGCTGCGGTGCGGGCCGGCCTGTGGTGGATCGGCTGGGCGGCGGCGAAGCTGGTCCTGATCGTCCTGCTCGGCCTGGCGGGCGTCCTCTTCGGCGCCGGCTGGCTGGCCGGTCGGGTCCTGTGGCCGGGTCTGTGCTGGGCCGGCCGGGCGGTGAAGCTCGGCTACCAGGAAGGCCGCGGCAGGTCACATGGGCCTGCTTGAGCGGATCTCGGCCCGCGGCCGGGATGTGGAGCAGCGCTACGCCGCCGACCAGTGGCTGACCGACTTCCTGCGTCCCTCGACGATGGCCTTCGGCGGCCACCAGTACCCGTACGGGCTGACCACCACCTGGGATCAGGGCCGCGTCCGAGAGATCACGAACACGCTGCCGGGCTACTCGCAGGCGCTGCGGTTCTGTCCGCCGGCGTTCGCCGCGCAGATGGTGCGGGCCCTGGTCCTCTCGCAGGCCCGGTTCACGTTCCGCAACCTTCTGTCGTCGCGGACGCCGAGGCGCACGTTCGGTACACAGGCTCTGTCCATCTTGGAGCACCCGGCCCCGTCGGTGACCACCGGTGAGTTGCTGGCCCGGATGGAGTGGCATGCGGGCCTGGCCGGCAACGCCTACGTGTTGCGCCGCCCGGACCGGCTGCGGGTGCTGCGCCCGGACTGGGTGGCGGTGTTGTTCGGCTCCCACCAGGAGCCCGAGGATGCCGCGCAGGCCCTCGACGGCGAGCTGATCGGGTTCGTCTACCAGAACGGCGGCTTCTACTCCGGGTACAAGCCGCAGACGCTGCTCCCGGCTGACGTGGCGCACTGGTGCCCACTGCCCGACCCGGAGCTGTCCCACATCGGCATGTCGTGGATCACCCCGGCGGTTCGGGAGATCCAGGCCGACGGGCTGGCCACCGACCACAAGATCCAGTATTTCCGCAACGGCGCCACCCCGAACATGGTCGTGCGCGGCATCACCGCCGCCACCCGCGAGCAGTTCAACGAGATCGTCGACATCCTCGAACAGCAGCACGCAGGCGTCGCCAACGCCTACAAGACGATGTACCTCACCGCCGGCGCCGACGCCACCGTGGTCGGCTCCAACCTCGCCGAACTGGACATGAAAGCCGTCCAGGGCGGCGGCGAAACCCGCATCGCGTTCCTGTCCCGCGTCCCCGCCCCACTGCTCGGCATCGCCGAAGGACTCGCCGGCTCGTCGCTGAACGCCGGCAACTTCGGGATGGCCCGGCGCATGTTCGCCGACACCTGGGTCTACCCGACCCTGCAGGACCTCGCCGGGTCCCTGGCCGACATCGTCAAGGTCCCCTCCGATGCCGAACTGTGGTTCGACACCCAGGACATGCCGATCCTGCGTGAGGACGCCAAGGATGCCGCCGACATCCAGCAGGTGAAGATCGCAGCGATCGCCGCTGCCATCACCGCCGGGTTCGACCCCGACGCCTCGGTTGCTGCCCTGGCCCCCGAACTCGTCGGCGTCCTCAAGCACACCGGCATGGTCTCCGTGCAGCTGCAGCAGCCAGGCGCCGGACAGGTACCGCCCGGACCGCCCGCAGCGGGTGATGGCGGCGCCCCGGCGGCGGGTGGTGCGGGCCCAAAAGGGTTGCCCGCTTCGGCGGGCCGGTCCTCGGCCGGGACTGAACGTAAGTTCAACCCCGCCGAACCCCGCGTCCCCGGCGGTGAGCACGGCGGCGAGTGGAGCGCCGGCGGCGTCATCAAGGACGTTCTGAAACTCGCCGAGAAGATCGACCTCGGCAAGGACGAAAAGCTCATCGGCTCGGACAAGCTGATTGGCGACGGCGGAGCGGTCCGGCTGGCGCTCGTGGAGCACCACGGTGCGAAGTCCCTGCGCATCGGCATCGGGAGAAGCGACTTCGGCGGCCGCGACGACGAGGCCGGCCCCTGGAGGGCAGACCCCGGCAAGCTCGCCGCGACAAACGCCGAACGCAAGCGGCTACATGCCGAGATGGACGCCTTGACGGAGGAGGCGGATCGCCTCGACGCGGATCCGCACGCCGACAAGGCACGCAAGGCCCAGGTCCATGCCCGGCTCGACCAGCTGGGCGACATGGACCTGGGTGAGCTCACCGCGATCGGTCATACCGCCAACCTCGACGAGGCCTCAGCGCTGCGCCTGCATGCCGCCCTCTCCGACGGAATCGCCTCAGCCGTCAAGTCGCAGGCCGCCAGTGATCGGACACTCCAACAACTCGACAAGTTGGAAGCCCAACGCAAGCCGTTGCAGTACATGGGCCGCAAGTGGACGCCGGCGGAAGAGGCGCTCTGGGACGACCTGACGGCGAAGATCGACGCACTGCAGGCCAGGCTCGACGCCGACGACTACGAGATCCATGTCGAAGGCTCGGTGCCTGGCGAATGGGCCGACGTGCACTACCTGGTAGACCTGGATGACCGCGGCATCGGGCCCAGGGTCACCCTCGGCGCCGTACCGCGTGGCTCGGGCATGAGCCTGGACGACCTCGAAGGATCCGAGTCCGCCGCGATGTTCGATGTCGGCGAAGGGCAGAAGTTGGTCCGGCTGCTTGGCCGCTATCTCGGCCCAGCAGATGCCGTGCGTGCGGCTAGCCCCGCCGGCATCAAGGGCGCACGCCGGTTGCACCAGTACTGGACCAAGGGCGAGGGCCTGGCGAAGTGGGCCGAGTCTCCGCATCCGTGGACGTCGCTGTATCACCACCTGGTCGAGTTCATGCCGCCGGAGAAGGCCAAGCGCACCGCCGCGGAATGGTTCCACGACGTGTTCCATTTCTGGCCCGGCAGCGACAAGAACCGCGTGCTTCACGGTAAGCCGCCCCGCGGCGACAAGATCGGCCCCGGCTAGTCCTCTGGCTCCACCCAGCTTCTGAACCCAACGGGAGGTGTGTGGGCGATGACCCATGTCGTCGATCGGGCCTACAGCTCCGAACTGCACCCGCACGAGCCGGCCGGCTCCTCGCAGGGCGGCCAGTTCGCCCCGGCCGGTAGCTCGCAGAAGCAGAAGGCCAAGCCGGGCCACCCGGCAGCGCATCAGAAGGCCAAGACCCAGACGCACCAGCATTCGGACACCCTGTCCTACGACCCGGACTCCAACCACGGCACGGGCTACGGGATGAAGGGCGGCGACCCGCGGGTCCACAAGCTGCAGCAGGCGCTGAACCGGCTGGGCCTGACCGACGCCCACGGCAAGGAGCTGGCAGACGACGGCAAGTTGGGCCCGAAGACCACCGCCGCGGTGAAGAAGGCCCAGAAGCGTCTCGGCATGCGCCCAGACGGACACGTCACCCCGGCCCTGCTCGCCCGCCTCGCCGAGGCCAAATCACTGCCGGGCAGGAGCAGCATCATGATGGACACCTGCCTGCGGGCGTTCGACTTCGACACCCGCGCGGTCACCTCGGACGGGCGGACCCTTGAGGGCTACGCGGCCGTGTTCAACACGGCCTCCCGCATCCGGGACCTGCAGGGCGACTTCGACGAGACGATCCTGCCGGGCGCGTTCGCCCGCAGCCTGCGCTCCCGCACTCCGGTGCTGCAGTTCGAGCACGGCAAGGACCCTCGTATCGGCGCCGCCCCCATCGGCGACATCGAGGAGCTGCGCGAGGACGAGCACGGCCTGTACGTGCGGGCCCGCCTCTACGACCACCCCGACATCGAGCGGGTCCGTCTGGCCATCGCCGGCCGCTCGATCCGGGGCATGAGCTTCCGGTTCGGCGTCCCCGACAAGGGTGACACCTGGACGCGCCGCGCCGGCGAACCGGACCTCAGGGAGATCCGCGACGCCGACGTGCACGAGCTCGGCCCGGTCGTGTTCCCCGCCTACGACACCACCAGCGTGTCCGTCCGGTCGCTGCTCGCCCAGCTGGACCCCGACGAACACCGCGCGCTGGTCCGCGAGCTCGCAGCCGAAGTCCGGCTCGCCGCGGACCTCACAGACCTCAGCGGGCGACCCGACGCGCGGAGCGCGGGTGGCGCTGACCCCGACACGGAGCCAGGAAACGGTGCCGCGTCACCAATGCACCTACGCCAACGCCTCGATGACGGCGCCCTACGTACCAGAGGAATCCTGCAGTGAGTATCGACATCCTTCCCGAGCTCCGCGACAAGAACCCCGACGACCTGACCAAGGCCATGCCCGACGAGCTGCGCGGCAAGACCCCCGACGAGCTGCAGCGCTACGTCGAGGTCCTCGACGCGCACCTGCGCTCGATCCACCAGGACGAGAACAGCGGCGAGCTGCGGGACAAGACACCCGACGAGCAGCGGGCCTTCGACTACGGGCTGAAGCTGCGCGATGCGGCCATCGGCCGAATCGAGGAACACCGGGCCGTACAGCAGGTCTTCGCCCGACGCCCGAAGGCGGTCGAGGCGGCCATGCTGAACCTGAACACCCGGGACAAGACCGACGCGTTCGGCAACATCCGCCGCATGTCCATCTCGGAGGCCCGCGACCGGGCGCTGCGGGTGTTGGACGACCGCAACGCCGGAGCGAACCTCAAGCCGGACCAGAAGGACGAGGTCGAGCGGCAGGTCCGCACCTCCACCGATATCGCCCGGCGCGTCCTCGTCACCGAGAACGAGGACTACCGCAACGCCTGGCTCAAGCTCGTCACCCGCCCCAACGGGGCGATGTACCTGACCGACGACGAGCGGCACGCCATGATGGCCTGGGACGAGTACCGGACCATGTCCGAGGGCACCAACTCGGCCGGCGGCTTCGGAATTCCGGTCAAGGTGGCCGCCTGACGCCGTGAGGCGTCAGTGAAAAACCCGAGAATTGCTGGGACATCCCGTTAGACGTCCGCACCACAGCGTGAGACGAAAGCCTGAGCGCGATGGTTCGAGAAGCGGCCGGTAGGGACAATCAGCAGCCGAGCCCGCCTGGGGAAACCCGACGGGAAGGTTCAACGACCATGTACGGGTTATCTTATTTGACCCACTAGTTGTTCTAGACTCTAGTCTGTGTTCTCAGACAAGAACTGCGAGATCTGCGGTACCACCTTCACGCCCCGGCGTCGGACCGACCGAACGTGCTGCCTGGACTGCCAGATGCAGCACCGACGAAAGCTCAGCCGAGCGCGCGGCGCGCGCAACTACAAACCGCGAGCACCGCGACCCGACGTCACCTGCGAAGGCTGTCAGGCATCCGTGCCGACGCCGAAGACCGGACCGAAGCCGAAGTGGTGCAACGCCTGCCGGGCCACGAAGGAAGACGAGCGCGCACGCAAGCGCATCGCCGTCCGTCGCTGCCACAAGTGCCAGACGCCCGTCCCCGACGCCGAACGTAAACCCGGCAAAGCCGTGTGCGACAACTGCCGTGTCGACCCTCGCAAGTACCGCGAGGCACACGAGCACCGGCGACGGCTGAGGAAGTACGGCATCGATCAGGAGCGGTACGACCGGATGCTCGCCGAGCAGGACGGTCGCTGCCCTGGATGCCGCACGACCGACCCGGGCGTCAAGGGCTGGTGCATCGACCACTGCCACGCGACCGGACGTGTCCGCGCGTTGTTGTGCATGCGGTGCAACACCATGATCGGACTGGCCAACGAGGATCCCGCTATCCTCCGGGCGCTCGCAGACCTCGCAGAACAACTACGGATCGACCGAGATAAAGATATGGTCTGAGCTTCACGGAGACGTGAAGAGGCTGGCAGAAATGACCAGCCCCCTCGGCATGCCGAGGAGTAACAACACTGCTTCATCGATCCTTCGATCATCATGACGGCGCAGGGCTCGGGTAACCCGTTCCTGCAGATCGCCCGCCAGGTCGACGTCAACACCAACGCCTGGAAGGGCGTCACCAGCGCCGGAGTCACCTGGTCGTTCGACACCGAAAACGTCGAGGTGTCCGATGACTCCCCGACGCTGGCCCAGCCCTCCGTGACCGTGTTCATGGCCCGCGGGTTCATCCCCTACTCGATCGAGGTCGGCCAGGACTACCCGTCGTTCGCGTCGGAGATGTCCACGCTGCTCGCCGAGGGCTACGACGAGTTGCTGGTCGACAAGTTCACCCGCGGCTCGGGCACCGGCGAACCGCAGGGCGTGCTGACGATCCTGTCCGCCACCGCCGGCAACCGGGTCGGCGTGCAGACCTCCGGCGCCAACTTCGGACCGGACGACCCGTACCGGGTGTGGAAGGCGCTGCCGCAGCGGTTCCGCCGCCGGGCGTCGTGGCTGATGTCGGTCGACGTCAACAACAAGATCCGCCAGATCGGTACGGCGAACGTGTTCCACGCCTACACCGAGAACCTGCCGGCGGAGTGGGCCGACCAGCTCTTCGGCAAGACCACCTACGAGTCGCCCTACATGCCTGACACGACCACGTCGACGGCGGCCAACAGTGGGCTCGCGGTCGTCGGGGACTTCCAGAACTACCTGATCGCCCGCCGGGGTGGGATGAGCGTGGAGAACATTCCGCACCTGTTCTCCACCACGACGAACCTGCCCTCGGGCACGCGCGGCTGGTTCGCCTACAGCCGCATCGGCGGCGGCGTGGTCAACACGTCCGGCTTCCGGCTGCTCGTAAACACCGCGTGACCGCGGCGAGTTCCGAAGGGAGAGCGCTCGTGGCGGATACCAAGAAGACCGAGCCCGCACCGGCGCCGAAGCTGGCCCGGGCGTCCGAATCCGGCGACGCCGGCGTGCAGAACCTCCTCGGCGCGCGCGCCGTCGCCGCATCACACCCCGAGCTGGCGGACAAGCTCGCCGACATCGACCGGCAGCTCGCCGCCCTCGGATTCACCGCCGAGTAACACCGACAGCCGCCAGCCCCCGGGACACCTATGCGCCGGGGGGCTGGCGGCTGCACCCAAGGAAGGACCAACCATCCGATGATCCCCGTCGTGTACGCCATGGGTACCGACTTCGTTCCCCTCCCGGGCGGCAGCCGGGTCCGGGTCCAGAAGGGCACGCACTGGCCGGCCAACGACCCGGCCGTGCTCACCCGCCCCGAGCTGTTCTCGTCCGACCCCCGCTGGGGCATGCAGTACACCAGCGAGCCCGAGGGCTACGACGCGCCGATCGAAACGGCCACCGCCACCCCGGGCGAGCGGCGCAACACCCGCCGCGCCTCCTGATCTCCTCCGGCCGGACTTCTCGGATGGTTGGCCGGCCGGAGGTTCACCAACCATCCGCTCAACCATCCGAAGGACGAACCAGGTGAGCGAACCATCCGCCGGCGCCGTCGCCGCCGCGTACATCCACACCGATCAGGTCTGGTACTCGTGGCATCATTCGATGCTGCAACTGCTCGACCACGACATGGCCAACCACGCCCGCATCTGGACCGGCGGATATGTGACGATCCGCTGCGGCACCGGGGACCTGGCCGCCGCGCGCAACACGGCGGTCAGCGAGTTCCTGGCCGAGGCCCGGGCCGACTGGCTGTGGTGGGTCGACACCGACATGGGATTCGGCGCCGACACCGTCGACCGGCTGGTCGCCGCGGCGGACCCGGTCGAGCGGCCCGTGGTGGGCGCGTTGTGTTTCGCCAACCGCGAGGTCGACAACGACGGTATGGGTGGCCGCCGCGCACTCGCCGCACCGGTGATCATGTACTGGACCCACGACGGTGAGGAAGCCGGCTTCGACACCCGCTGGGACTATCCGGCCAACACGGTCGTGCGTTGCGATGGCGTCGGCTCGGCCTGCGTCCTGATCCACCGCTCGGTGTTCGAGCGGGTCGCAGCCGAGTACGGGCCGAACTGGTACTCGCGGGTTCGTAACCCGTCGACCAACGCGATGGTCGCCGAGGACCTGTCCTTTTGCGCCCGGCTGATGGCGCTGGGCATTCCGGTGCACGTGCACACCGGAGTGCCGACCACGCACGCCAAGACGATGTGGCTCGGCGAGGAGGACTACTGGCGGCAGCGGGCCCTGAACGCCCCGCCACCGGCCCCGGTCGCCGAGGCGCTGGCCCGGCAGGAAAGGACCTGGACGGTCCCGCGGTACGCGATCGTCCCCACCCACAACCGGCCGGCCCGGCTGCTGGCGCTCGTCGCATCGCTCGGCGGCCAGTGCGATCGCATCGTGGTCCTCGACAACGCGAGCAGCCCGCCGGTCGACGCCGACAAGCTCAGTGCGGCGGTCCCGGCCGAATGCGTGGTCGAGATCATCCGCGACGAGGAGCAGCCGCCGCACCTGGCCCGCTTCTGGAATGTGATGTTCGACCGCTGCGACGAACTGGCTCTCGCTGCCGGCAAGGAAGGCGACCTGTACGACGTCGCCGTCTTCAACGACGATGCGGTCGTTCCTGCGGGCTGGTACGACGCCTGCTCAACCGGGCTGCGCGCACACCCGACCGCGGTCATCGCCCACACCGGCCCCACCAGCCCGCCGCTGCTGACCGAGCTACACAACGAGCCGGGCAACCGGATGACCCCGCACGCCTTCGTCATCCGCGGCGAAGCGGGCATGCGCGCCGACGAGGACATGCGCTGGTGGTACTTCGACACCGACCTGGACTGGCGTGCCCGCCAGGCCGGCGGCGTCCTGTCCGTCCCCGGTCCGCGAGTCGCGAACTCGCTGGCGAACTCGACCACCCACGGGGCGCTCGCCGAGCAGGCCGAGAAGGACCGAGCCACATTCGAAGCCAAATGGGCCACGCAGTGATCGGCTACGGCTGCTGCGTCGGCTCCTGGGACAAGCTGCGCCGCAACGTCGCACCCCGCACCGTGGATCGCCCGCTGTTTGCCCTGTCCGGACAGACGCAGCTCACCGCCGCCTACAACGCCATCCTCGACGCCCACCGCGGCCAGGATCGCGACGCCGTGATCCTGCTTCACGACGACCTCGACATGTTCGACGCGCAGGCTGAGGAGAAGTTCCTCAGGGCCCTCGCCGAACCGGACGTCGCGCTCGCCGGAGTCTGCGGAGGCAAAGGGGACGCGACGCTGGCTTGGTGGACGTCGGAGACCGTCGGCCACCAGATGACCGACTCGGGGATGCTCGACTTCGGCACCCGCACCGGCGACGTGGCCTTCATCGAGGGCTCGATCATGGTGTTCTCGCCGTGGGCCGTGGAGAACCTGCGCTTCGACGAGCGGTACCCGGGATTCCTCGGCTACGACGACGTCTGCCTGACCGCCCGGGCCGCCGGCAAGCGGGTGGTCGTGGCCGACGTGGACACCCACCACCACTCCACGGTCGGGTTCAAATCCAAGGCCATCGCCGCGGCCTGGAACGTCGCCGAGGAGATCTTCCAGGAAAAGTGGTCGCGGTGAGACGGACCTCCTGCTCGGCGTGCGCCAGTCCCGACCTGGATCAGTTTCTCGACCTGGGCGCGTCCCCGATCGCCGACGCCTACACGGCCGGCCCGGATGATCCGTCGCCGACCTACCCGCTGCAGGTGGCGGCGTGCGCGAAGTGCCGACTCGTGCAGCTACTCGAGGTCGTCGACCACGAGGTGCTCTTCGGCACCGGCTACAGCTTCTACTCCTCGGCCAGCCCGCCCCTGTCGGCCTACCACAAGGCGTACGCGCGGGACGTTCTGGCTGCACACGAGGCGCTGGCGCGCCGGGGTGTCGTCGAGGTCGGCTGCAACGACGGCGACCTGCTCCGCCACTTCGTCGCCTACCCGACGCTCGGCGTCGACCCGGCCACCGGCCCGGCCGCCGCCGCGGCGCAGCGAGGCATCGAGGTGATGGTCCGCCCGTTCGGCCTGGCCGCCGCCCACGACATCCGCGACCGGCGTGGCCGGCAGGGCCTGGTCTTCGCCAACCACGTCCTGGCCCACGTCGCCGACGTCGCCGACGTCCTGGCTGGGATCTCCGCGCTGCTCGCCGCGGACGGCGTCGCGATGGTCGAGGTGCAGTACCTGCCCGACCTGCTGGTGGGCAACGCATTCGACCTCGTCTACCACGAGCACCGCAACTTCTTCTCCCTGACCAGCCTGGAACAGGCCGCCGGCCGGCACGGGCTGCACGTGGCCGACGCGCAGCTGACCTCCCGACAGGGCGGATCCCTGCGGGTCGCCCTCACGGCCGAGCCCGGCCGGTCGCGGGCAGTGGACAAGATCCGCGCCTCGGAGACGTGGTTGAACCAGTGGGGCGCCTACGAGGGCATGCAGGGCCGGGTCGAGCGCATCCGTGACCGCCTGCTGGACCTGCTCGCCGCCGAGCGCACCGCTGGGCGCACCGTCGCCGGCTACGGCGCGCCGGCCAAAGCCACCACCCTGCTGAACTTCTGCGGCCTGACCCGCGCGGACATCGACTGGGTCAGTGACACGACCGCGGCGAAACAGGGCCGGCACATCCCGGGAACCGCCATCCCGATCGTGGAGCCGGGCACGCGGGCCGCGGACACGCGCCTGCTGCTGGCGTGGAACTACCTGCCGCAGATCATGCGGCAGGAACGCGACTTCGCCGGCAGTTGGATCGTGCCCATCCCGGCGCCGGTGTTGCTGTGAGAGCGCTGATCCTCGGCGTCACCGGCCAGGACGGCTCCTACCTCGCCGAGCAGCTCCTCGCCGCCGGCCACGAGGTCTTCGGCATGGTGCGCCGGTTCAACCTCGAACCCTCACCGGTGCGCCTGGTCGCCGGGGACCTGCTCGATCAGGACTCGATCGAACGGGCCCTGACCAGGGTGCGCCCCGACGAGGTGTACAACCTGGCCGCCGTAACCTCGCCCGGCGGAACCTGGGGCACGCCCCAACCGCCACTGCTGGCCGACACCACCGGTCTCGGCGTCATACGGCTCATGGACGCCATGCTCAAATGCGCACCCGAGGCCCGACTGGTCCACGCTTCCTCCTCGGCGATCTACGACCCACACCGCTACGGCCTGTACGGGGTCGCGAAGCTGTTCGCCCACCAGGCGGTCATCGGCTACCGCGGCGTGCTGCAGTGCTCGAACGCGGTCCTGTTCTCGCACACCTCACCCCGACAGGACCCGAGGTTCCTGGCCCGGCGTATCACCTCTACCGTCGCCCGCATCGCCGCCGGCAGTCCCGAGCACCTGGTCCTCGGCGACGTCGAGTCGCGGCGCGATTGGGGCTACGCACCTGACTACGTCCAGGCCCTGCCGCTGATCGCCCGCCACGGTCCCGGCGACTACGTCATCGCCACCGGCCGCACCCACTCGGTACGGGAACTGACCCAGGCTGCCCTGCAGGCGGCCGGCCTGGACTGGGACCGGGTCGTCCAGATCGACCCCGCCGCCCCGCGGATCCCCGACGAGATCCACCCGGACTCGCAGGACGGCCGGCTCGCCACCAGCCACGCCTTGGGATGGAAGCCGCAGACAAGCTTCACCGACATGATCGACCAGATGGTCCGGGCCGCGTGAGCGCCGGCACCACCGAAGTTCCGGGCATCACCGTCGTCATCCCCGTCATCCCCCCGCGCACCGGGCCGAGCGGCACCTACGAGCGAGCCGTACGCAGTGTCCAAGCCCAGACCCGGCCGCCGGCAAAGATCCTCGTCGAGCTCGACGTCGACCGGACCGGAGCAGCGGCGACCCGTAACCGGCTCCTCGAGCGGGTCACCACCGAGTGGGTGGCGTTCCTCGACGACGACGACGAGCTCTACCCCGACCACCTGCGCCTGCTGCTGCGCTTCGCCCGCCTCACCCGCGCCGATGTGGTCTACCCCGGCTACGACACCACCGGCACCGACGAGATCAACTGCTTCGGACTGCCCTTCGACAGTGCGCTGCTGGCGAAGGCGAACTTCATCCCCGTCACGGCGCTCGCCCGCACCCAGACGGTGCGCGACGCCGGCGGCTTCCAACCCCACGCCGACCGTAACGGCGACCCGTGCGAGGACTGGGGACTGTGGCTGGCCATGCACCGCGCCGGGGCCAAGTTCGCCCATCTGCCCGTCAAGACGTGGCGGTGGCACAACGACCGTCCAACCACCCGAGGTAGACCCGAGCGCCGGTAGGGGGAATCGTGGCCACACCCATCGAGCGGGAAAAGCTCCTCAGTCTGGGCTACCTGTCCGCAGGTCGGACCATGTCCCGGGTGCGCGAAAGTCGGCGTGCTGACGGCGTGCGGGTCAAAGCCACCACCGACGAGCTCGGCAACACCGTCACCGAACATGCGACCGGCGACCGGCAGGACGTGCACATCCGAGCCAAGCCGATCCGTGCCCACATTGAGGAGCTACGTCGATGAGCGACCTGCAAGATCTGCTCGCCAACCGGCGTGCGGCCGAGGATGCGCTCGCCGCGGCCGAAGGTGACCTGCTGGCCGATCTGGTGGCCGCCAAGGACGCCCACCGCGCCAACCCTACGCAGGACTCCCGGGCCCGCAAAGCCGCCGCGGTCGAGGCCGTGCAGGAGTACCGGGCGGCAACGCGCGCCGGTCGAAGCGGCCACGGTGTCGGTGGGGACGCTTTCCTCTCGCACGAGCAGAACGAGGGCTGATCCCGTGGCCGTGACCGCAAGCGGGCTGTTCGTGGCCACCTTCCTCGACGCTCTGGACACCACCCAGCTCGCGATCGATCTGGATCTGGAAACCCACAAGGGTGCGCTGTTCACGAACACGATCACGCCGAACTTCACCACCGACACCGCATACGGCGTCAGCCCCTACAACGCCAACGAGGTCTCGGGCACCAACTGGGCGGCCGGCGGGGTAGTCCTAACCGGCACCACCACGTCCGCCTCGTCGGGGACGCTGATCCTGGACGCCACCGATGTGTCGGTGGCCGCGACAACCATCAGCAACGCGCGCTGCTACCTGCTCTACGCTGACGCACTCGCCGGCAACAACGCGATCCTGCTCGTCGACTTCACTGCCGACTACTCGACCAGCAACGGGACCTTCGCGATCACCTGGGCGGCTGGCGGGATCGCGATTCTGGACCTGACTCCATGATCGGGGGTTGAGCCATGGCGACCGGTTCGATCCTGCTCACGCCTGGGTCGGCGATGCTGCCCGACGGGTCAGCGTCGAACTTGGCGCCGGCTCTGCAGCGGGTCAAGTCCAGCGCGACCGCCCCGCCGCCGTACTTCCTGCAGCTGGCCTACGACGCCGCCCAGCTTGAGTTCGCGGTCTGGCAGTTCCGCGCACCGGCCGACGTCAACGCCACCCCAGCGTGGACGCTGAAGATCCAGTTCAAGATGGCGTCGGCCACCACCGGAAACGTCATCATGATCGGGCGGATTGCGGCCACGACGGCCGGCGACACGACCGACACCGACGCAAAGGCGTTCGCCTCGGCCAACACGTCGGCAGCCACCGCGGTGCCGGCCACAACGGCGGGCAAGCTCGGTGAGATCAGCATCACCATGACGAACGATGATGGCGCCTTGGCCGGAGATTTCGTGTCGCTCTATATCGCGCGCGACGGGGCCAGCGGCTCGGACACCGCATCCGGCGATCTGGAATTCGTTGCCGCGGCCCTCACCTACACCACGGCATGACGGGGGTGCTGCGGTGGCAGTGCTGACCACGGGGCAGCGCGACCAGGTGTGGCGCGCGTTCATGCGCATCGGCACCGGCGAGGCCACGGCGGTGGTGAAGACGGTCGTTCGTGCGGCGGTTGATGACGCCGACGACTGGGCCGAGTCCGCCGGCTCGGCGGTCCCGGCAACCTCGTACAACGCCGCGCTGAACGTGACGTTCCGCAACAACGCCACCGCCGCGCAGAAGGCCCTGATACTAGCCCTCGTATGCTGGCTGCGGGCCGGGAGGCCGCTCCCCGAAGGGCTGTAGCCGATGGCTCGCACGTTCAACGGCTCCACCCAGTCGATCCAGACCTCGCCCGGCGCGTTGTCGGCGATGACGTTCGGCACCATCGCCGTCGTCTGCAAGCGCAACTCAACCGGCTGGAACTCGCTGCTGACCCTGCACAACAGCACCGGCACCTCCCGGACTGGCATCGAAATCGAGGGCGCCGCCTCCGGCAAGCTGCAGTGGCAGTACGACGGCACCTTCGTCCTGTCCACGGCCATCACCGTGGCCAACGCTGACGGCTGGGTCCTGGTCGCGATGGGCAAGGCCACTGGCACCACCACGCCGAGGGTGCACAAGTACGTCTACTCGACCGATACCTGGACCCACGAGAACGCCGCAGGTACGGCCACAAACTCCACATCCATCGCCGGAACCGGCACCTGCCGGTTCGGCGAATGGGAAGGTGGCGACTGGCTTAACGGCGACGTCGCTGTAGCTGCCGTCTGGTCAGGCCGCAACCTCGCCGACGCAGAGGTCGAGCAGTTGCCGTTCAGCCTCGCCGGCTGGTTGGCGACCGCCCCGGACGCGATGTGGCTGTTCGACCAGCAGGCCACCGGCACCAAGCTCCTCGACCTGACCGGTGGCGGCGCCAACGAATCCGGTGGCACCGCGCCGTCGATCAGCGCCAACTCGGTGCCGATCCTGGGATACGGCCACGAAATCGTCGCATCCTCGCCGGCGGCCGGCGGCGCGGACGCCACCGCCACCCCGGTGGCGATCACCACTACGGCGAGCCTGCCTGCCCCAACCCTGTCGGCCGGATCGACCGTCACCGCGGCCGCGGTCTCGGCGACGTCGAGCATCCCCGTCGTCGGGGTCACCGCGGTCACAACCGTCAGCCCGGTCGCGATCGCCGGCGCGTCGAGCATTCCGGCGCCAAGTCTGGCCGCCGGATCCACGGTCTCGCCAGCCGCGATCGCCGCGACCACCTCGTTGCCGGCACCGGTCGTATCGACCGGTTCGACGGTCTCGCCAACCTCGATCCTGGGCTCGACCTCGCAGCCGGCCCCGACGCTGTCGACCGCATCCACGGTTGCACCGAATGCCATCCAGGCGACCGCGGCCCTGCCCGCGCCGGCCGTGTCGGCCGGCGGCAGCGTCACCGTTGCACCGGCCACCACCCAGGCCACCAGCTCGATGCCGGCGCCGACCCTGTCGGCCGGGTCTGTTGTTACTCCGGCAACGGCGACCGCAACCACCTCGATGCCGGCACCGGTCCTGTCCGCCGGCTCCCGCGTCTCACCGCCCGTACTGGCCACCACTACCACGCTGCCGGCGCCGGCCCTGCACTCGGCGGCCGAGGTCGCCGCCATGGCGATCCTCGCATCGACCACGCTGCCGGCGCCGGCCCTGTCTACCAGCATGGTCGTCGCCCCGGCGGCGATCCTCGTGACCGCCGCGATGCCGCCGCTGGCCGCCGCGGCCGCCAACGCCAGCAGCGCGCCGACCCTGGCCGCCACCCGCACCTCCAATGCGGTGATGACCGCGAGCCACACGTCCATGTCCACCGTAGGTGGACGCACCGCGTCCACTCCCACGGTCAGCGACGGGTAGGTGAGCCAGTGAGTGCGACGGTCTTCTTCAGCTCGGCCAACGAGTTGGCAACCCTGTCCAACACGTTCGCCGTCGACGGCACCGCCACCGACCCGACCGCGGTGACCCTGACCGTGACCTCGCCGTCGAGCGTGGTCACCTCCTACACCTGGCCTACCCCGGCGACTCTGACCAGGACCGGACCCGGGGCGTTCACCACGGACAAGGTCAGCGACGAGTCGGGAACCTGGACCGGCCGGTGGGACGGAACCGGCAGTGCCAGCGATACCGCCCTCGTCACCTGGGACGTGCAGGAAACCGCCCTCGGCCGCCTCTACGCCACCGTCGAAGCGCTCAAGTCGCGGATGCGGATCACCGGCACCAACGACGACTACGAACTGCACACGGCCTGCTTCTCGGCCTCCCGGGCCGTCGAGCAGGAGTGCGAGCGCCACTTCTGGCGAACCACCGCGGCCGAGGTGCGCACCTTCGAGCCCTGCGGCACCTACGTCGTGAACATGACCGAGTTCAACGACCTGGTCTCGATCGCCACCCTGAAGACCGACTCCAGCGGCGACGGCGTCTACGACACCACGTGGGCCGTGTCGGACTACCAGCTGTGGCCGCCCAACCCTTCTGCCGCCCCCGAACCCAAGCCGCACAGCCACGTCCGGGCGGTCGGCAACCAGGTGTTCCCGACCGTGTTCACGGTCGGGGCACGCACCAACGTCGTGGAGATCACCGGCGTGTTCGGCTGGCCGGCGGTGCCGCGCACCATCCAGCAGGCGGCGTTGCTGCTGGCGCAGGACACCTTCAGCCTCAAGGACACCAAGTTCGGGGTGGCACAGTTCGGCGACCTGACCGTCAGCGTCGGGACGGCCGGCCGGATCAACCCGATGATCGATCCGTATCGGCGCAACCCGCGGGCCCGTGACGGGCAGAAAATGTTCGTCCGGTGACCGCGACCTTGACGCAGGTCCGGCAGGCCCTGGCCGCCGTGCTGGGCACCGTCGACGGGCTGAATCCCTACGCGTTCCGGGCCGGCACGATCGTCGAGCCGGCCGCCGTGGTCACGCCGGCGCCGGGCGAGTTCCTGAATTTCAAGCCCACCCTGGCCACCGCGGTGGACATGCGGCTGCTGGTCGGGCTGTTCGTGTCCGCGGCCAGTGACGAGGCCGGCAGCACCAACCTCGACGCGTTCCTCGCCGACTCGGGCCCGTCCTCGATCTACGCCGCGCTCGCCGCGGACTCGACCCTCGGCGGCCTGGTCGACGACGCGTCACTGACCGCCGCGCAGGACTACGGCACCTACAGCTACAACAGCGTCGACTACTACGGGTGCGAGTTCCTGGTGGAGGTCATGCTGTGAGGTTCCTCGTGGCCCAGCCCGGCCCGGCCTTCGCGGTGGCCGACGTGCACAACGGCTGGTGCGAAGCGCTGCGCGAACTCGGGCAGGACGTGTTCGAGTTCAACCTCGACGCCCGGCTGTCCTTCTACAACTCGGTGCTGCTGCCCGACGTCGATGGCCAGCCGAAGCCGGCGTTGACCGGCGAGCAGGCCAACGAGCTTGCGGTCAACGGCCTGTACGCGGCGATCCTGAAGGTACGCCCGCACGTGCTGCTGTCGGTGTCGAGTTTCTTCACCCCGCCGGAGCTGCTCGACATCGCCCGGGCGGCCGGCGTGAAGGTCGTGCTCCTGCACACCGAGTGCCCGTACGAGAACGAGCGCCAGGTCCAGATCGGCCAGCATGCCGACCTGAACATCGTCGACGACCCGACCGGCATCGAGGAGTTCCCGCCGGGTACCAGTTACTTCTGCAAGGCGTACCGGCCAAGCGTCCACCGGCCGGGCCCGGCCGAGCCGGACCTCGCCAGCGACCTCGTGTTCGTCGGCACTGCGTTCCCGTCGCGGATCCGTTTCCTCGAGGCGATGGACCTCGACGGCATCGACGTCGCGCTGGCCGGCAACTGGACGATGCTCGCCGAGGACTCCCGCCTGCGCGAGTACCTCGCCCACGAGATCGGCACCTGCCTGCCCAACGAGGACACGGTCCGGCTCTACCGCAGCGCCAGGGTCGGCATCAACCTGTACCGGCGCGAGGCCCAGGCCCGGCACCTGTCCAGGGGCTACAGCCTGGGACCCCGCGAGTTGGAGATGGCAGCCTGTGGGCTGTTCTTCCTCAGGGAGCCCAGACCCGAGGGTGACGACGTCCTCGACATGCTGCCCACCTTCACCGGCGCCGGGGACGCCTCCGAACAGCTGCGCTGGTGGCTTGCCCATCCGGACCAAGCCGAGGCGGCAGCGCTGAAAGCCCGCGAAGCGATCGCGGACCGTACGTTCGTTCGTCATGCTCGCCGCTTGCTGCGGCTGCTCGACACGTAGGAGGCGAGTCTCATGGCCAGGATCCATGGAAGAAACGGGCGCGTGTACATCGCGTTGACGTCCGGCGGCGTTGCTCAGCCGCTGGCGTTCCAGGCGAGGTGGTCGATCAGCTTCGCCACCGACAAGGCCGACGTCACGTCCATGGGCGACGGCAACAAGGTCTACGTCTCCGGCCTGCCCGACGCCTCGGGCCAGTTCTCCGGCTTCTACGACGACGCCACCGTCCAGACCTACACGGCAGCCACCGACGGTGTCTCGCGGGCGTTCTACCTGTACCCGAGCACGCTCAACACCGGCCAGTACTGGTACGGCCTGGTCCTGCCGGACTTCTCCGTCGACGGCGCGGTGGACGGGCCGGTGGCGGTGTCGGCGTCGTGGAACGCCGCCGGAGCCATCACCAAGATCGGCTGAGCGGTGCGGGTCACCCTGCGGGGCGAGCGGCAACTCCGCGACCTGGCCCGCGACCTGCGCCGCGCCAAGGGCACCCTTCGCCGCGAGATGGCCCAGGCGCTGCGCAGGCCCACCGAACAGGGCGTCCGCAAGGCCAAGCGGGCCATCGAGGAACTGAACATCCGGGGCCAGCGCAAGGGCGGAGAACGGTTCACCGCGCCGACCACGGGCGGGCACATCCGCCGCCGGATCGCCCGGGTCATCGAATCGTCGGTGTCGACATCGGCGGCGAACCCGCACGCGACGATCGTCGTGCGCAACGACCGCCTCGGCAACGCCAGGAACGTGCCCTGGCATCTGGACACCGGCAAGGTCTTCCGACATCCGATCATGGGCAACCGGGAAGCTTGGGCGGCATCCCGGGGTGCGCCCTGGTTCTACGCCTCCATCGATCGCGAACAGTACGAAAAGGCAGTCGACGAGGGACTGGACCGAGTGGTCGCCCAGATCGAGAAAGGCTGAGCGTGCCCCGCCTCCATATCCATCTCTCCGACGCCGACCGGGAACGCCTCGGCTACACCGAACCCCTCGAGCTGCACTACCTGGACCTGATGCAGCTCGAGGCCGAGGTCCTGCAGAAGGAGATCCCCGGCTTCGACCCCGACGACTGGGGTGGCTTCCTCAAGGACGACAAGAACCTGCACTGGCGCAAGGCGATCCTCTGGTGCGCGCTGCGCCGCCAAGGCGTCCACATCCCCTACCAGGAGCTGGACTTCAACCGTCGCGCCTGGGACTTCACCAACCCCGACGCCGCCGAGCCCGAGGGAAAAGACGAAAGCTCCACCCACGACAAGACATCGAGCGGGAACGACGAGCCTACGAGCCCGTCTTCGCCCACCTCTACGGAATCCTCCCCCTCGGACCAGACGGAAACCCCGTCCGTTCCGTAGCGGACATGACCCGAGACCAGTGGGTGGCATTCCAGGAATACGCCGACTCAGTCCAGCCAACAGAGGCAGGTGAGTCGTGGCCAGACAGCTGAAACTCGACACCTCCATCGAGGGCGTGGCCCCGGTCGTTGCCGGCTTCGAGGGCATGGCCAAGGGCATCGACAAGGCCGGCGACCAGGCGGCCCAGACCGAGCGGCAACTGTCCCGGCTGTCCCGGCAGATCACCGAGACCCAAGCCAAGATGGCGCTGCTCACCAAGCAGTTCAACGAGACCGGCGACTCGAAATTCATCAAGGAGTTCGGCCACGAGAAGCGCGCCCTGGCCGGGCTGCGGTCGATGCAGCAGGAACTGGACAAGACCGAAGCGTCAGCGAAGAAGGCCGGAGTCGCGCTGGACGCGCTCACGCCGGGCGGCGACAAGAGACCTGGGATTTCCGGCCAACTGCGCCTACCGGGCCTCGACATTGCTAAGGCGATCGGCCCGGGCGGCCTGACGGCGATCGCGGCGCCGCTACTGGCCGAGACAGGCGGCCTGATCGCCGCAGGCGGACTCCTCACAGCCGGCATCGGCGCCACAATCGGTGGCGTCGCCCTGGCTGCGAGGCGGAAAGAAGTCAAGGACGCTTTCTCCAGCCTGACCCAGGAGGTCGGTCGGGAACTCGACCGCGACGCCGAGGTATTCGCCGCGCCCCTGATCCGTTCGGCCCACCTGTTCGGTGACGCCTTCCGGAAGGAAGAGGCGGGTATCCGAGGGGCACTAAGGGATGCGTCGGGCTATGTCGAACCACTGGCCGCTGGTGTCGCCGGATTGGCCCATGGGTTTCTTCCCGGGTTCGAGCATGCCGTAGCGGCGGCGGGCCCGGTTGTTAAGGAGTTGTCTGAGAGCGTCCTTCCGGCTATCGGCCAAGGTGTAGGCAACCTGTTCGATGCGACGGCCCGCTCGGTCCCCGGCGCGGTCGATGCGTTGCGCGATCTGGGCCAGGCCACAAAGGTCACCCTGACTGGTCTCGGTAGTCTGGTGGAGGTGCTATCAGCTGTCAATCATGGACTGCACGAAGTTGACACGCTCGGTGGTCGAGTGCCCAGCACTCTCGAACGCACCGGGGTTGCGGTTGACTTTCTGAGTCAGGGCATAGATGGCCTGCTCCACGGCGACTTCGAGGGCCGGGGCGCCTCGCCGGGCAACACCTCTGTGATGAAGGGCCTGGAGCGCGATCTACGCGACCTCGGTGGCGCAACCGCATCCACGGCTGCCGAATTTCGGGGATTGCACCAAGCGATGGCCGATGCCTTCGACGAGACACTCAATCTCGACAAGGCAAATCTGGACTTCAAAAAGGGCTATCTCGACCTCAAAGAATCGATAGCGGACAACGGAAAAACCCTCAACGAGAACACCCGCGAGGGCCAGGCCAACCTGGAAACGCTCAGGAGTTGGATCGACAGCGCCAAGAATGCCAGGGATGCCGCCATTCTGCAGGCCGGCGGCGTAAAAGCATCCACCACCGCCGTCGCCAATGCCGATGCCGGCCTCAAGGTCCACCTGGATCAGATCCGGCAATGGGCACTGAAACTCGGACTTCCTCTGGCGGTGATCGACCAGATTCTCGCTAAGTACTACGCGCTGCTCAACGCGCCCGCAATCAACAAACAGGTGTCCATTGGCGGACCTGCCCGTTCCGGTGGATCCAGTCGAAACAAGGTCCAAGCCTTCGCCGAGGGCGGCACCGTCGATGCGCCGGCCGGACAGCCGGTACTGGCCATCGTCCACGGCGGCGAGGAGGTCCTGACTCAGCAGAAGGCGGCCGCACTGCGCGCTGGCCGTAGCTATGTCAACCCGTACATGCCGACCCGCGCCGCATCCGGCGGCGTCGCGGTCGCGATAAACTTCGGCGGCTCTGCCAGTGATTTCGACCGATTGATGGCTTCGTGGTTTATGGCCAAGAAACGCACCGGAGAGATCATCATCGAGGCGCGCGATGTACGTCAGTAGCCCTCCCCGTCAACCCAAGGTCAGGCCAACGCCCAGCTCCTCGCGAGCGTCGCTTTCGGAGAACTGCACTCGGCCGCGGTGCGTAACCTCTACCCCGTAGAAGCCGCGCCCGAGTGGCACCGCCACGGCTCGGAACCCGAAGAAACACTCTTTGTCAAGGACCACGCCCTCGCCGAGTTCTGTGACCGCGATGACCGCGCCGGCCGCGTCGGTGACGACGACCTGTGCGCCCACGTGAATGTCGCTAAATCCGCCCGAGCCGGTACAGCTGCCCGTCCCTGATCGCAACCAACCGTGGTTGAGGGTGAGGACGCCGCGCAGCACGAACGTTGTCGGAGCGGGTGCTGGCGGAGGAGCCGCCCGTTTAGCGACCATCAGGATCTGCCTGGGCGGGTTGAGGAATGGCCACGCGAGTGGCGCGGAGCCGAGCACGACGATCAGGAGTGCGGCTGGCAGAAGCCAACTGGGCCGCACTGGCCAACGCCGCCGCGCGCGCGGCGCCTGGACCGCAGCAAGCTGTTCGAGGGCGAACGGCCGGTCAGGCCCAGGGACATAGGGCGCCACTTCACCGAGGTCGGGGTAGGCCATGCCTCGAAAGGTACCGCCATCCACCAAGAGATCACCGCCCGCTGATCGGATGAGTAGGGGTGCCAATTGCCCGCCCTTCTGATCAAGATTGAGGCGGCGCTCGGGGCGGATTTCACGGTGGGACCGTCGAGCTGGCCGTGGACCGACATCACCGCGTACTGGCTCAAGGCTGACGATCTGACCATTCAGCGTGGAGTGCAGAACGAGTTCGACACCTTCCAGGCGAGCCGCATCACGTTCACGCTGAACAACAGCGACGGGCGGTTCACCACCACCAACCCCGCCGGCGCCTGGTACGGCACCTGGGGACTGAACACTCCCATCCGGGTGTCGATCAACGCGACCGGTTCGTATGTGTCCCGCGGTATCTGCTTCGTGTCGCAGATCAACCACGCTTGGCCGCTGGTCAAGGAAACCCTCGCCGTTGTTCGGATCACCGCCGATGGGCCCATTCGCCGCATCAACGCAGGCCGGCCGTTGCGTTCCTTCCTGTACCGGACCAGCCGCGGCGGCGCCACGGGCCCGATCGAGTACTGGCCGATGGAGGAGGCCGCCGGTACGGTCCAGTTCAGTAGCGCGGTCGGTGGGCTGCCGCTGTCGACGCAGGGATCGCTGACGGCTGGTTCGTTCTCCGGCTTTCCGGGCTCTGAGCCGATCGCCGTGGTGCCGGTCAACACCAGCTTCGCGGCGACCGTCCGCCCCTACACAAGCCCGTCACCCAACCAGTGGCTGTGGCAGTTCGTCATGTACCTGCCCAACGTGGTGGGCGGGACCGTCCCGTTCGTCTACATGTACTCGACCGGGACCGTGCAGCTGTGGCGGTTCACGCTGGCCCCGGGCGCGCCGGACACGATCCTGTTGCAGGGCTACAACTCGGCCGGCACCGAGGTGCTGGGTGCCGCGCCGACCAGCTTCATCAACAACAACACCGGAGCCGAGGCATACAACCAGCCGGCCGGCCTGCAGCTGATCGTGGCCCAGAACGGTTCCAACATCGACTGGACGTATTACGTCTATACCAACCAGGGCGGCGTCGGCGCCGGCGGATCGGTCGCCGGCACGCTGGGCAACACGACCAAGTTCGCCTTCGGCGCCGGTGCCCTGCTGGCCGACGCCGCGGTCGGGCACTTGGCCGCCGTCATCGACGGCATCGGCCTGAGCAACCAGAACCTCACCGGCGCGGCTGGTGACGAGGCGTGGAGCCGCTGGCTGACGCTGGTCAACACGGTTCCGGGTGCCATCGGCGACGGCGCCGGACCGGTCGCCGTGAACACGGTCCTCGGCGAGGAGCAGTCGGGCGACACGGGCACCCTGCTGCGCCAGATCATCGAGGCCGACCTTGGTGTCGGCTACGAGCGCACCGACTCGCACATCTACCTGCAGCCGCGCTACAACCTCTACAACCAGGCCGTCGCGCTGAGCCTGGACTTCGATCAGCACCACGTCGCACTGCCGTGGCTGCCCGTCGAGGACGACCAGAAGCTGCGCAACGACTGGACCGTGTCCCGCTTCGGGGGCGGCACGGCCCGCTACACCCTGCCGAAGGTGGATCCCACCTCGGTCGACTTCGACCCGACGGTGGCCGTTTACGAGGACCAGGCCACGGTCAACCTGTTTGCCGACTCGGACTTGCCGTTCCACGCCCAGTGGCGGGTGCATCTCGGCAACGCGGCGACACAGCGCTACCCGCAGCTGTCGATCAACCTGGCCCGCAACCCGTCGCTCGCGGCAGCATGGCTGTCCACGGACATCGGCGAGCGGATCCAGATCGCCAACCCGCTCCAGCAGTTGCCGCCGGATCCGCTCGACCTGCTCCTGGTCGGCTACATCGAGACGTTCTACCTGCACGGCACGGCCTGGAAGGCCGACCTCAACTGTGTGGACTACCGGCCCTACGAGGTGTTCAAGATCGAGGACACCCGACTCGGCCGACTCGACTCGGCCGACTCGACGTTGCTGGCCGCCGCCACCTCGAGCGCGACCACGCTGCGGATCTGGACCGACACCACGCTGGGTCCACTGTGGACGACGACAACCGGCTACGACCTCGAGATCGCCGGCGAGCGCATCACGCCCACCGCGGTCTCCTCCTCGGCGATCAGTTTCGTCACCGCCGGCACCGCGACGCACGGCAACAACGCTTCGGTGGTGCCGGGCATGCCCGCCTCGATCCAGGCCGGCGATGCCCTGTTCGTGCTGGCCGCCATCCGCAACTCGGGCACGGGGACGGTCAACACCCCGGCCGGGTACACGCACCTGTTCGAGGCCGACTCGATGGCCCTGTTCGGCAAGATCTACGACGGCAGTGAATCCGCTCCGACGATCAGCTTCACCAACGGCGTGGCCAACGCGACCACCTCGGCGCAGATGGCCGCGTTCCGCAACTGCTCGCTCGAGGTGTGCAACTTCGCCACCCAGTCCAACGCGAGCGCGCAGAACATCGCCTACCCGACCATGGGATCCGACCGGTGGAACTCGCTGTTCCTGGTGCTCGGCTGGAAGCAGGACGACTGGACCTCCGTGGCCGCGTTGGGCGGCATGAACGAGATCGGCGAGCCGTCCTCGACGACGGGCGACGACCAGGGCCTGGTCTGGGACTACCTGATCCAGGGCGCGACTGGCAACCAGGAGATCGCGGCCGGCTCGTTCGTGGTGACCGGCGGCGCCTCGGCCATCTCCCGCGGGGCGGTCGTGTCCATCGCCGGAGACGTGCAGACCTTCACGGTCACCCGCTCGGTCAACTCGGTCGCCAAGGCGCAGGTCGCGGGCACGCCGGTCCACGTGTGGCGCACCGGATACGCCGCCCTATGAGGACAAGGGGGACGGCGTGACCAAGGTCGTCAGCTTTGCCGCCGGCATGCAACCCACGGCCGCCCAGCTGGACTATCCCGTCCCCAACTGGGCCCGCAAGACCATCGACCAGATCGTCAACAATTCCACCACCCTGGTCAACGACGCCGACCTCGCCTGGGCGGTTGCCGCGAGCAAGGTGTACGAGCTCCGCGTCGAGCTGATCTACAACTCGGGGATCACGCCCGACATCAAGTGGGCCTGGACGTTTCCGACCGGCCTGACGATGACCTGGCAGCACCGCGGTACCGACTCCGGCGGCGCGGTCCAGTTCCGAGGCGGCTACACGCAGGCCACGGTTCTTGCCACCGGCGGCACCGCGGCCGAGGAGTACCTGACCCTGACGGGCATCGTCACCGTCGGGGTCAACGCGGGCACGCTGCAGCTGCAGTGGGCGCAGAACACCGCCAACGCGTCGAATACCATCGTGCGCGCCGGGTCGTACGGCGTGCTCACCCAGATCTCCTAGGACGGATCCTCCCGGAGGGAGGTTGAGCATGGCGCAGAGCCGCGAGTATCCCGACCTGACCTTCCTGGCGCCGAAGTCGTGGACGCCCGGACGCCGGCCGGGCTGCCCGAAGCTGATCGTCATCCACTACACGGCCGGCACCGAAGGCCCGGCCTCCGCGGAGGCGGGCGCCTCCTACGACCAGCGGCGCACCGACGGGACGAGCACCCACTACCACGTCGACTCCGACTCGGTCATCCAGTGCGTCTACACCTGGAACGAGGCGCACGCCGCCCGGACCCGGGGCAACGACGTGGGCATCCAGTACGAGTTGGCCGGCACCCGGCAGACCCGCCAGCAGTGGCTGGACGCGGTCTCCGAAGCGACGCTGACCAACGCGGCCCGCCAGGCGGCGCGTGATGCTGTCAAGTACGGGATCCCGGTGCGCCAGTTGTCCCCGGCGCAGGTGCGCGCGGCGCACCCGGATTTCGGCGATCAGCCGATCAAGGGCTTCTGTGGCCACGCCGACGTGACGTTGGCCTTCCCGGAGGACGCCGGTGACCACCTGGACCCGGGCGGCGAGTTCCCGTGGGACGTGTTCCTGGACCGCGTACGACGATTCATGGAAGGTGGCATGACCATGGGCCAGCAGGTGCTGATCCGGGCCAACGACGACACGCAGGTGTGGCTGGCCGACGGCATGTTCCGCCGGCGCATCCCCGCCGCGGCGATCCCCGGCGTGTCCAACGCCCAGACCCACCAGGCGGGCTTCCTCGGCCCGCTGGGCAACGGCGGCAACGTCTACACGACCGGCCCGGCGGCCACGCTGGACGTCTGGGGTGTGGACGTGGAGACCCTGGCGGTCGAGCCCGCACCGGTGGACGTGGCCACGCTCACCGCCGCCCTGCAGGATCCGGCCGTGCGGGGCGTGCTCGTGGCGACCGCCGAGGAAGGCGCCAACCGCGCCGAGGACGAGTAGCAGAACTGTGCCAGAGCCGCCGGACGACGCCTACGACCGCGGGCACCTCGCCGGCGAGATCGCTGCCCGGTTGGCCGGCCACGATGATCATTTCCGGGACATCAACGGGCAGATCAAGAATCTGGTCGAGGAGGTGCACGACCTGGTGCTGGCCGTGCAGCGTCTCGCCGATCAGGCCATCGCCGACGCGAAGACCCGGGTGAGCACCGCCGAGGCGGTGGAGAAGGCCCGCAAGGAAGCCGCGGACGCGCTGGAGAGCGAGCGGGTGATCCGCCGGGACCGTTCCGACACGGCCTGGTCGCCGGTGGCGAAGGCGGCCGCACTGCTCGGTGCGCTCGCCGCGGTCGTGGCGGTGGTCCTGGGCGTCAAGGCCCTCACCGGCAGATAGGTGGTACCGCACAACCCGCCGTGGCCAAGACCCCGCCGCGGTGGCTGCCCGACGAACCCCCGAGACCAGAGGAGCAGATGATCCGTGAAGCGCTCATGGTCGTCTTCGCCGCTGCGTGGCTGTTCGTCGTCGTGCTGACGGCCTGGCGCACCGGCACCGTACCCGCCGAACTGTGGGCGGTTCTCGGCGTCGGCGAAGGCGCCCTGCTCGCTGTGTTCCGCACCGAGCGGTACCTCGGTCGCCGCCGGCGCGAGGACCAAGACCAGGTGGAGGACACCAGCCCATGACTCACGTCGCGTACTGGGTCCTGGCCAGCGTCTACCTGCTGTCCGGGGCGCTGGTCGGGCTGCTGGTGGGCCGGCCGATCAGGCGCAAGCTGCTGGAGCGGGAGCGGCGATGAGCATGACCGAGCGGCGTTTCGGCGTGGCGGTCTTCGTCTCGATGCTGCTCCTGCTGGCCTTCACCGGCTTCACCGGCTACCGCGCGGCGGCCTTCGCCCGCTGCCAGGCCCACTACAACGACGTCAACAACGAGCGCACGCGGATCCTGACCGACGTCGGGGCCAGTGAACGCGACGCCCAGCGGGCCCGCGACGACGCCCTGGACGCCACACTGCTCGATCCGTCGCTGCTCCGCCCGCCCGACGAGCGCACCCCGGCCGAGCAGCAGCGGGTCCGGGACCTGTTCCTGGCCTACGTTCGCGCCGCCGACGCCCTCCGGGCCGAGCGGGCCAAGGCCGACGCGGCCCGCGTCGCCAACCCCGTACCGCCGCCGCCGTCCCAGATCTGCAGCTGAGGAGGACACCGTGTTCGCCCTGATCGCGCTGATCCTGTTCCTGCTGAGCCCGTTCGTCCCCGCCCTCGGCCCCTGGCCTACGGGCACCCTCGGGCTGGCCTTCATCGCCTTGCACCTGCTCTGGACGGTCGCCCTGCCCTGGGTCCGACCCAGACCCAACCCCTGATCGTCAGGCCGGGGTACGACATCACGTCCGGCCCGGCGCCCAGCCCTTCGGCATCTTCGCGCTTGCGAAGGCCAGCATGCGGCGGATCATCTCCGACCGATTCACCCCCTGCTCCTCGGCGAGCTTGTCCACGTGGGCGATCCCCTCGTCGCTGAGGCGGATCGCGACGAGGGGACGGCGCGGACCTGGGCGGGGCATCAGCGCTCGACCGCGTGTACTTCGTCGCCGGCCACGACGGTGAGGACGTACTCGGTGCCGTCGACCTCGACAACCGCGGCGTCGTGGTTTAGGTCGGGGACCTCGTAGCTGACGATGTTGACCTTGAGGCCGGCTTCGCGGGCAGCGAGACACCATGCCTTGGTGGCTTCGTCGGCCCAGTTCCAGTCGCTGCCGAACAGCTCGTCGTTGCTGGGTGTGATGATCGTGGCGGTGATGTTCGTCGCGATGGTCATTGGGAACTCCTTCGTCTCGGGTTTTGTGTATAACACTATACCCGGGCCGAGACGGTAGTGTCAAACACTACAATGCTCCTTCACGTCCGGCGCGTCCACCGCCACGGATCGACCGCCAGCCGCCGGTCGAACTCGGCTCGGGCGTCGGCCTCGGACTCGTACGCCCAGGACGGCTTCTCCCGGGTGTCGTCGATGAACCAGCGCCCGTCGGCCAGCCGGCCGAGGTACAGCACGCCGTCTCCGGAGATGTGGTCGGCCTTGTAGGACCAGCCCTCCAGGCGGACGACGCCCTCGAACAGCCACGGGTAGAACCGCTCAGCCATGAACGCACGATAGCGAACAGGTGTACGAAAGGGCAGGCCAATGCACTGCGAGAACTGTGGTCACGAGATGGCCAACATGACGTTCCAGGCCACCCAATGCCCGCAGGCGGGCGTTCCTGCCGGGCAGGGCTGCCGCTGCAACGTCTGCCGGCCCGACCTGCACTGGGCGACGAACTTCCCGCGGGTGAACACGACGGTCGTCATCCCGCCCGGCTCGTACTTCCGCTGGCCGGCCGCGGCAGCCTGATGGACGGCTGGTCCTACGCCTGGCTGGCCTGGGGCCTGGTCTTCCTCGTGATCGAGGGCCTGGCCCTGGCCCGTACCGCACACGGGGCCGGGACGCTGTCGGCGAACATCTGGCGCTGGATGGGCGTCAAAGATCACCGGTACACGTGGTGGGTGATCGCCCGCCGGCTGCTCCTCGCCCTCGCGCTGGTCGTGTTGACCACGCACCTCGCGCTCGGCGTGCCGTGAGGGGCGCACTTCCCGATCGACGGCAAGCGGAACAGCGCCTGTGTGCCGCATGGTTCCAACCCGACCTCACCGAGGAGGACCGGGACTGGCTGCGCCGGCACATCGAGCTCGGCGGTCAGCAGGTACCCGAGGTCGACACGTCGTGGATCGAGATGGACTACTGCCGCTGATCTGCGCCGGGCTCGCGGTGGTCCTGGGGAGGATCCGCGTCCCGAATCCCCGAGCCCGAGGAGGCTCACCATGTCCCAGCCGTTACCGGTCCCGCCCGACGCGCGCACCGACGCGCGGAACCGGGCGTTCCGCACGTTCGTCCAGGGCCTGCTCGTCGACGTCACCGTCGGGGTCCTGGCCGCGGTGGGCCCGTCGCTGGCCTCTTCGGGCTTCGCGTTCACCAAGGACTACTGGCAGCTGATCGCCGCGCTGGCGGCGAAGACCGCGGTCATGACGGCCGTGGCGTACGTGTCCCGCAAGCTGGTCCCGCCGAGCTTCTGACCGTGGCCACCTGGCACCGGTACCTGTCCGGTATCCGCGGCGGCTGGTACGACCGGCCGGCCACCCTCCGTCCGCATCCCGCCCACTACCTCGAAGCGCCCCCGTCCTCCTCCGGGAGGACGGGGGCGCTTCGTCGTGTTCGCGGTCAGCGGAAGGTTCAGGCGATCCGACCCGGCATCGACACCGGGTAAGCCAGGTCGTCCCACTCGTCGTCTTCGATCGATGGCGCGGCTGAGTCGTTCTCGATGACCTTGCGGCTGATTTCGATCAGCCGGTACTCGTCCGTCTGGAGCCGGTACGTGGTGTCCAGAGTCCGTACGTCGGCGATCATCTCGGTCTCCCCTTGGCTGCTTGCCGGCTCGGAATGTCCGGCGTTCGTGCCCCGCCCGGGCCGCGGCACGCACCTGCGTAAGGCGGCACCGAAGAAGACCCGCCGGGACTAGCCGATGGTCAGCTTCAGCTTCTCCCGGGCCTGCGCCTCCGAGAAGCGCAGTACCGGCCGCCGGCCGATCTCGATCCCGTAGAACCGCTTGCCGCCGGGCACGTTCTCGACCCGGAAGTCCCAGACGCAGCTGTGCTGGTGGATGTCGACCTCGCCGACACCGAGCGTCCCGATCGCGATCACCGCCGACGTCTCGTCGTGCACGGTCACCTGGCCGCCGTCGCTGATGTCGCCGTACCCCGGCTCGCGGCATCCCTTCCCGGCCTGGAGGGTGAGGGTGCCGGTCATCGTGAACGACTCGCCGCGCAGCGCCAGGTACATGAGCGCGGCGCCGGCCAGGACGACGAGCGCCGCCGCGGCCAGTGCGATTCGCAGCCCGGTCCGTCGCCGCTTCGCCGGCTGGAGCGGGTACGGCGCCACGTGGGGGAAGGTGTCGGGCTCGCTCATGCCGGCAGTGTGACGCATGGCTACCTCCTGGTCACCAGATGATCGGGTCAGGTCGTCCGGACCAACGCCGGATCCACCGCGGCGATCGCCCGCCGCAGGTGCTCCTGCTGGTGCTCCCGGACCCGCCGGTCCCACACGTCCCGCTCCACCCGCACGCCATTCGGCGGGTCCTGGCGGTGCGTTCCACCGTCGTAGTGCAGCAGCTCGTCGCCCGGCTGGTCGAGGATGCTCACGGCCAACCCTCCCTTCGCGAGGGGGCGGGCCCGGCGGCCGCGCGCTGAACGCCAACGACCGCCGCGCCCTGACCTGGGAGCCGCTCTCCGCCGCGGGCCGGTCCGAGTCAGACTGCCCCGGGGTTGCCTGCGGCGGAGGGCGGTAGGGGTGATGGTAGCCACTTGGCCTCTTGGCCAACACCCCTTGTGCCGAATTGGCGACCGTATGGTCCGTGCCGTGATCGATCCGCGTAGTGGCGTGCCGCTGTACCGGCAGCTCGCCGCGCTGCTGCGCGCCCGCATCGTGGATGGCACCTGGGCGCCCGGGCATCCCTTGCCGGCCGAGCCGGACCTGGCCGCGGAGTACGGGTTGGGCAAGGACACCGTCCGTGACGCCCTGTCGGAGCTGCGCGCCGAGGGTCTGATCGAGACCCGTCGTGGTCATCGGACGCGGGTGCGTGAGCAGGTCGAGCCGCAGCTGGTACGCCTGCGTCGCGGCGAGCGGGTCGCGGCCCGGATGCCGAGTCCGGCGGAGCGGGCCGAGTATGACCTGCCGGACGGCGTGCCGATGCTGGTGGTTGGCGACCAGGTGTACCCGGCGGACCGGTACGTCCTGGTGATCTGAGTAGTCCGAACGGCCTCGACCAGGCGGCGGCGAGTAACCCGATCGGGTGAACGTCGTTGCGCCCGGTACGTGCAGGTCGATATTTCGGTGAGGGCTGCTCCGGGATCAACCTCGGATGACGGGATCACCCCATGGACGGCGGGGAGGTGCCGGTTCGGGCGGTCATCTTCGTGCGCCAAGACGGCCCGGATCCGGCCAAGCAGGAGGCGGTGGTGCTGCGCCACTGCGACCGGCAGGGCTACGAGGCCCATTCGCTGTGCTTCCACGCGGTGGACTGCGCGGCGCTGGTCGCCGCCGACGCGGCCGAGGTGGTCGTGGCCGCGTACGGGTCGCCGGGCGACGAGTTGGCCCGGGCGGTGTGGCAGGCCGGCGGCCGGGTGGAGTACGTGCACACCGCGGCCCGGCGCAGGCTCGACCTGGCGGCGCTGATCCGCCGGTGGCGCCGCGGCGGGCGGAGCGTCGGCGAGATCGCCGACCTGCTCGACACGAACACGGGCGAGATCCGGACGTGGCTGCCGGACGACGAATCTCCCGACCGGTGAAAGAACGGGCGCCCCGCTCGCTGTCGCGCGAGCGGGGCGCCGATACTGACCGGGCCCGGTTCCTAGCGGGATTCAGGGCGCGGGAGGGGGAGTGACCTGATTGCGGTCCGGCACTCCTCCTCCGACGCCTGGACGTAGACCTGGACGCTGCTCAGGGACTTCCACCGGCCGGCGCGCTGGATGGTGAAGCTGTCGGCCCCGCCCGCCCGGAGGGCGAACGCGAAGGTGTGCCGACCGCGGTGGAGCGCGACGCCGGGCAACCCGAGTTGATATCGGAAGTGGCCGGCGCAGCGAAGCGAGACCCACTTCGCGTCCGCCACCCCCCCGAGGTGCTCGACGATCGAGCCGGGCGGCAGGTCGCGGACCTTCGCCCAGATCTCCGGCGCGGTCGGTACGGAGGCGCGCCGGCCGCCCTTGGCCACCCGCAGGTAGATGGTGTCCTCGGTGATGTCCTCGCGACGCAGCGCGGCGATCTCGCAGGCCCGCAGCCCCGCGTACAGGGCCAGCACGAAGCAGGTCCGGTACGGCTCGCCGGCTCCGGTCAGCACCTGCCTGATCTGCTGGCCGGTGAGGGGCCGCGGCTCGCCGGGCGGGGCCGGCGGCCGGGGCAGGTTGAGCATCGGGTTGCGATCCAGGTGGCCGAACACCACGCACCAGGAGTAGAAGCCGGACAGGTGCCGCCAGTAGATGTTGCGGGTGGCCGGCCCGAACCGGGGGTTCCCGAGGAACGCCACGATGTCGGTCTCGTCCACCAGCTCGACGCCGAGCGGCAACTCCCGGTCCGCCCTACCCAGGAGCTTGCCCCGATCTTCGATGGTTCGTCGGGCTCTGCCCGAACTCCGCAGCCACGCGAGGTGCGGCACAATAAGGTCTGAACTCATTCTGTGATCCTCACGCTGCATCGCGTAGTGCCGGAACGGGCATCGGGGGACTCGTGCGCCGCGTTCGGCCGACCCGGCCTGGACCCCGGCCCGGCCCACCGACCGGCCGATTGTCGACCGGCCGAACAGGTGGACCCGGCTCCCCGTGGGTAGCTTGTTCCGTCGATCGGACATCGGTCGTTGGTAACAGGTTGACCCACGGCACGCCGAGCGCGTCGCCGATGCGTTCCAGGTCATCCAGGTCGAACGCGGTCTCCCCAGTGAGCCGGCGCCAGATGTAGGTCTGGCTGACGCCGAGCTGCCGCGCCAACGCCGCCGCGCTCATTCGCCGGCGGGTCAGTGCGACCCGGACTTCCTCGGCTACCCGCTCGCGGAGCGGTGCCCCGGCCGAGGTGGAATCTGCAGTCATGCCCGGCATTGTTACCCGCTCAGCGAGTCAGAGGCAACCGTTAGGGGGAGAATGGCACCCCCCTAGCGTAGTCATCACGCTCAGCGTGTTGACATCCATCACGCCAGGCGTGTAGAACTCTCGGTGTGAGCGACGCTATCACCACCACCGTGGCGGGCGAGGTACGCGCCGAACTGGCCCGACAGAACGTGCCGCAGCGGATGGTCGCGGACGCCTTGGGCATGTCCCAGGCCGCGGCGTGGCGTCGCCTTCGAGGCGACGTCCCGTTCGACATCTCGGAGTTGGCCCGGGTCGCCGACCTCCTGAACGTCCCGTTAGCCCGGTTCCTGCCAACCGCGGCTTCGGACACTCCTCCTCCTGGTACTCCTGGTCCGTCTGGTCCTCCTCCTGGCCCACGGGGTCCGTCCCCGTCGAGTCCGGGTCATGATCCGGCCCATCCGCGTCCGCCGGCGCCGAAGCCTCCGCGGGTGGAGCAGGTTCGGGGTGCGGCGTGAGGGCCCGGGCGGTTCGGGGTGCGGCCCGGTACGTGTGGGCGCACCGGTGGGGTCGGCTGGCGGCGCTGATCACGGTGGTCGGGGTCTTGGCGATGGTCGGGGTGGTCACGCCGAATCCGCTGCTGTACGCGTTGCCTGATCTTCGGAGCGGGTCGTGAGGGCCGGGGAGCGCCGGGAGCTGGTGCTGGCGGCGATCGA
>Ga0134127_10000528_pt1 | contig 35095 bp, 28 predicted proteins | sample KB31753_FD_96459 | JGI IMG/M metagenome (GOLD analysis project Ga0134127, IMG submission 96459) | Terrestrial soil microbial communities with excess Nitrogen fertilizer from Kellogg Biological Station, Michigan, USA - KB3-175-3 | ecosystem: Environmental > Terrestrial > Soil > Unclassified ...
CGGCGAAATGGATCGCGGCATAGAAGAAGGCGAACAGTCCGATCATCCGTCGAAACTTCACGAACGCGTGCCATCCCGTGAGCCACCGCAGCGGTGTCAGAGCCACGGTGAGACAGAGAAACCGGAGCGACCATAATCCTGTATCGCGCACAATCGCGTTGAACGGATTCACGTTCAGCTGGTGCATCGACGCGGCCCACGACCAGTACAGGACGGGCACAAGACTCGCGGCGAAGACGACCGGTTTCAGAATGAAACGAATGGCACGATCGGACATCCGCGTGTGTACCCACCGGAGCATCTCCGTTTCCGGCGGCCGATGCAACACGCAACGGAACGGAGTTTTCTATGAGCGATCGCCGACTAGTGGCTTGTACGAAGTAGTTCAGCACTTACCCATCTCGTCGCGGTCCTCAATCCCGTCGTTCACATAAGACCGTGAACTGTGGAGCCGACGAGGCCGCGGAGGATGGTGGAGCGTGCAGAGCGCGATCGTGAACTGCCTCGCGCGAACTGGACGGCCGCCGCTCAAGGGCAAGGCCTTTGCGAAGTCTGGCGAGCGCACGTCTCCGGGCAGCGGTGAATGATCTGCGCCGTGGGGAGGAGGCTTTAGGTTTCAGTGGCATTGGAACTGGCAGTCAGGCGGCGACGACACTGATGCGACCGGTTTTCCGCGATCTAGGCTTCCTGCGAATCACGATCTCGACATCCTGGTCGAGGGCCGTCAACAGGTTCATCAGCCGTTCCACCGAGAAGCCCGCCAGCTTGTAGTGGCGCAACGCAGAGACCTTCGGCTGCGTAACTCCCAACACCTTGGCAGCATCACCCTGCGACGGCTCACGCTTCTCGAGCACCTTGTTGAGTGCATACGCCAGCCGCAGTTTCGCTTGGCGTTCGGCGGCATCGGGATATCCGAGATCCTCGAAAACGTTCGTGGACTTCCTGTCGGCGGCGGAACGCGAAATCGACCGCATCGAAGCGCGGCGGAAGAAGCTGATCGAGATGGTGATGGAGGGTCGTGCCGCCATCAGAGGCGAGGAACGAGCTCACCGCGCACGCAGCCAGGCGCGAGGTTCTAAAGGCGAGGCTCGCCGCGGCAGACGCGCCGCCACCGCTCCGAGGGCTCATCGACGCCATCATCCTGACGCCGGCCGACGGCGAGCTCAGAATCGAGCGAAAAGGGAATCTGGCAGCGATGCTGAGCGCCACTACAAATGCGAAGAGGTCGCCGGAAACCGGCGACCTCTCGCTGCAAGTTGAAATGGTTGCGGGGGCGTGCAACCGCCATTATCTGCAACTGTGCCGCTCAGCGTCTTGATGAATTTCCTAAGAATTCCCGAGTCCGCACGGCTCATCCGTCTGACGTGCACGATTCGATCACCACGCCGGCGGCAGACCACGGGGCTCATCCGCCGTCTAGCATCGCGAGCAAGTAGGATGCGCCGATGTGCGACTTGAAATTCGGACGCCCAGCTGGTCCGCTCGATGTCGGTCAGCCCCCCGGCTGCCTCCGCTTGTGACTCGTTGCGCCGTGATGTGGTGGGCTTCGCGAGCCTGATGGTTCGATTACGGTGAACGTTCATGCGACGTCGCGACGAGACATCCGTGATGATCGGAACTGTTCGGTCACTGGAACAGTTGGTCGATGCGTTCGCGTCCGAGTCGGAATCGTTCAAGTTCGTCGCGTTGATAACAACTCTTCGTTACCTCGTTTCGATGCAGCAGGTAGACGTCCGATTCGTCGAGATCAACTCGTCGACTCTCGCCTGATAGCCTCACGAGGATCAGAACGTGAAATTTCTTCGTCATCAATTGCCTGTACTTGAACGTGATCTGCCGACCCCTGGTGCGGGTCGTTTTCACTTGGATCGCACGAAAGATCTCACCCTTTGTCGCGAGGAGATCGTTCCCGTGTCTTTGTGTGTCGCGACCGTCTGAACGTCGTACTGGAGAAGCCGAATCTGTACCAGCAGCTCACCGATTGTCCCGGTTTCCAAATTCGGATCGAGCGGATTCATCGTCAGCCTCTACGGTCTGGAGCGTTCAACGGCCGGCGTAGAGCGGCCTAAGTGTTTTCCCATGTTGCATCGCGTCCCAACCTTGAGGCGTCGAGTCGAGCGCTGGTCGCGAAGCTTGAGCAGCGCGCGCAGTTGTCGGCCTGTTGACAGCCGGAGCGCGCTCGATCTGCGTAGCGGAACCGATTTGGGCAAACTACCCCATCTCGGATTGACGAGGATGTCGATCACCGTTTGACCGTCCGCGCGCCTGTGGACCCGCCCGGCGCCGATCCCGAGGTCCGCATCTATCCGAGCGACTAATCACGCCGTTCACATCGTCTGGGACGATGACCTATCGTCGAACCTTCGGTGGACGTACCCGCTTCATTGGCTTCGGTTTTGCCGCCCCGCTGTTCTTTGCTTTCTGCCGCTTAGCACCTGGACGACGCGGCTGAGCCTTCCTCCGTGCGGTCGAGGTCTGGCGCTTTCTCTTCTGCGAAAACGCTCTCTTCGCCGATGCCTTTTTTGTTGTGAGTTTTCCTCGGGTCAGACGCTTCGCCTGGTCGACAGTGGGGAGCGACGCATCAATGAAAGTGACGCGCACCTCCGCAGTGCTGCCCAGTTTTGCGTTCTCGTCGTCGGCAAGTCGAGTCAGGTCCTGTTGCGCCGCTGCGAGAGTCGGCCAAAGAGGTCTGTACGTGGTCGAGAGTCTCGGGGCCTTGATCCAGACGAGAACGTAAACACCACCGGTAGCTGCGACTTGAGGGATGTAACGCCCCGCAAGTTGGTCCTGAAAGCCGCTTCGAGCTTGGGGGTTGAACGATAGCTTGACCTCCAACGGGATCGCAATCGGCACGTCCGTCACGGTTGCAGCTGCCGGTACTCGACACAACACATCCGGCTTTGATCCTGGCGCGCCGCCCGCATCGGCGGGTGTCAGCCGCCTGAATATCTGGACTTCGCGATCGGCGGTTACTGCATAGTCGCGCAGGTAATCGCGGATTGCGGAGCCGACTTTCTCGGAAGCCCGTTGTTCGTCCTTGGGAGTCGGCCGGCCACGTTTCGGCAGATTCCAGAAGTCGTCGAGATCCCCGAGGCTGTCTTGCCGTAGTCGGCGCGCATAGATCTCCACCGCTTCAACTACTGCGTCTAGCGCATCCGCATCCGAACGAATGAGGTGCTTCTGCCTTGCGTCGAGGGTTTCGCCGATCGTCTTGGGTTCAAACGGTCGCCATTGTGCAAGTCGGAACCGTCGTTCAGCCGTGACCCGAGCACTTCGCAACCACGGGTAGCGTTCACCGAGGCGCTGTTCTACGTATCGCAGTGTTGCGATCGCCTGAGCGGTGTGTCGCTCACTCAGCCACGATACGATCTGAGATCGCGCTGTACGAGATGCATCGTCCGGAGTGACGAAGTGAGCCCCATCGCGCTTGGGATCGTTCTCGGGAGGAAATGCCTCTAGCAGCAAGCAAAGAAGTTCGCCGAGCTGTTCCGGCGCCATTGATGCAGGCCCCGCATCCTGTCCGGCCTGTGTGGACAAGAACCGCTCACGATAGAAGACCTGCCCCAATACCTGAGGAGCGAGATCGGGACGCGAGCGCAGAAATCTCTGCGCATGATTCCAGCCGTCACGCGTGACGTGCGTGATGAGCGCGGCTGCGGAGCGAATCAGCACTGCGTCCGATTCGCCGGGCGCGTCCGAATGCAGGAGCGTCGCGAAGGTAGAAAGCCCCGCCTCGCCGGTTCGACGCAGCACAAACTCCGCGACACGGGAGATTCGGTCCTCCGGCACGCGGTGCGTGCTGACTGCGTCGATCAAACCGCCGTCGAGCTCGCTGTCCGGCATACTCTCAAGAAGATCCAACAGGCTAGTCAGCGCTGTCTCCGCTCCCTCGGCGCTGCCTGTTGCCAATTCGACAACCGCTGCTCGCACTCCAGACGGAGCGTGGCGAAAGAGAACCGCGAGCAGGTCACGCTTAGGTTCGTCCGGTTCGCCATGTAGATGCGGATGTAACTCTCTCACCAAGTACCACGCCCACCGATTCCACCAGGCGTCCCCGAGCGTGTCGAGCCACGCGGGATCTTGATCGAGCAGCAACCAAACGGCAAGCGCGTGACCGCCCTTTATGGTGTTGAGTGGCTCGGACCGGACCTTCTCGGGATCGTCCGTGGACGCGGTGAGCACACGCTTCGCGGCATCGAGGACTCGCTGCCTTGTGACCGTATCTGCAGCGGCCCAACCGGGCGTACGTGTGATGAATCGTTCGGATCCGTAATGTGTGCTGAACTCCTCGAGTGTCAATTCTCGAGCGAGCGCGAAGAAAAACGCGGGGTCGTCCCTTTCCGCTCGATCGAGGACGGCTTGGATGCGCTCTTCCGGGGGAGGCTTCACTCGTCGGCGCCGTGTTTTCCGGGGCCGTTCGCGGATGCGACGATGCCCCTTACGCGCTTCTTGCGCCTCAGAACTGCCAAGATCTACGATGAGGGCCCCGGGAATTTTTGAGGCGATTGGCTCGAGGGTTCTGACCTTGAGCCATGCGTCAATGTTGTCGCTGCTGTCCTCCCACGGGACCATGCGGGCGACGTCGGCGTATAAGGTTCGTTGTTCGAGCGGCAGAATCCCATCGGTTGCGCGCTGAAGAAGCCATCGGAAGTCGGCGCTCACGAGAAGACCTCGAGTGTCGTGCGCAACCCACCACACCTCGGTTCCCGATCCGGTCTCTACCAAGGCGTCGATCAATGCTCGTCGTCGTTCTGCCGTCCACGGAATCGAATCGCTATCGCCTCCGTGCGCCGAACGCTGGTGACGCTCGGAACCTAGGGGGGAATCGGAGTGTTTGGCCGCGATTGCGACCAGAAGAGCGGCCAAACGTTCCGCGACCGCGGCGTCGTTGAGTTCCTGAACGGCTGCCCGTGTGATACGCGCCGCGACCCGCTCCACCCCTTCTAGTCCGCCGACGTCGTCGAAATAGCGTCGGAGCCAATCGAGGCCCTCCGGAACATGGCCATGGGCCGAAAAGTCGCTTCGGTCGATGACTGCTATGAAGCTCGAATACGCGCCGATATAGAACCGCTTGGGAGGTGGCGTCAGTGCATTGAAGAGTTCGGCGGTCGTCAAATGCGCTGGCCAGTTGGACCGAAGCGCTAGTCCTTTTAGTTCTCCAGCCGGATCATCGGGACCCCGAACGATCAACGGCTTCAATCTGACCCTCGATGCATCAGTACCAAATTCCGCGAGGGCATAGCCAGCCGACACGCGTGCGTGAATCGGTGCTGTCGGGTCGAGCGCGAGATCCGCCAGGTCGTCACTCATTGTCGTGAGCTGCCAATCGCGGATAAATTTCAGCGCACACTCCAAGACGTCTTCAGCGCCTGCTCCTCGCTCGCGAAGAACCGGACGTAAATCATGCTCGGCTCCTGGATACCTAAATCCACTCACGTCCAGATCCGTTCGCCAGATCTGCGATGCCGTCAATGCGTGGCGGCGGAACAAGTCGACCAGATTCAGCGCTGCGCGCCGCCGAAGTTCATCATCCGCTACATCCGAAACACCTATGACTTCTGGGTCGCATTCTGCCAGCCATCCCCCGATGGATTCGTTGTGCATCGCGGCAAACGCGGCGGTTTCTCGAAGCGGCCCTGGCACTCCAGAACGCCATCCGAGTCCAGAGGCCAGTAGCGCTTTCGCTTGATGTAGTAACAACGAGGCTATCCGTCGTCCCGCCAGAAACTCAGCGAACTGCCGATGCGCGAAACGAAATTGTCGCAGTTCACTACTGTCGATGAGAGCAGAGCGTCTTAGTGCGCGAACGCGGGATTCATCGACACCACCACGGGGCAGGTTCGCAAGTTGGCTAGTCGATAGGGTTCCTGAGTGTTCCTCGACGGCCATCGTTTCCAGCCCAGTAAGCAGCGCGAAGCACGCCAATCGTTCGGCCGCATCTATCAACTGTGGCACGTCAGCAGGCGGTGTGCCCGCTTCGATGCGGTCTTCGCGTTCACGCGCCAGAATCTCAATACCCCTGCCGAACAGGTCGGTGCGGCGATTGGGGAGTGCTCCTTGATCTCGGTGAATGCGCAACAACACTTCCAGCGTAAGCGGCTGTTCAGCGAGTGATTCCGCGTGTACATCCACGACAGCTCTTACAAACGCCTTGGCATCCAATCCCTGGCTTGACGCCGCGATCTCGACGTCGTTGAGCGACAATGGCTGAAGAATCGCGGTGACGGCATCGGGATAAGCGTGTTGCAGCTCGGTCTGGAGAAATGCAGGCCAAACCGCCGACCGGCAGGAAATACGCAGCCGTGCGCCGGTCGGCAAGACGGATTCTCGAATCCACCGTCCGACGACAACCGCGGCACTCGGCACAGGCAGCATGATTTCGTCTAGAGCGTCGAGGTACACGACGCTGCTCGCCGTCAGGTGCTTCGAGAGAGCATCGAGCCGAGTCGTGAGTTCTGTCGGCGATTGAGCGAGTTCTGCAAGACGCACCACAATCGGAACTCTGCCCTCAGCGCGATCGATATGCGCAAGGCGACCCGTTTCGTACGTTTTTCCCAGGCCTGCGGATCCCAGTAGGAAGCAGACTGGTACGGCGCCCAATGAATCGGTGGTAACAGTCTCGCGTTCGGTGTTCTTCGCTCGAATCACCCACGTCCGAGCAATCGGCCAGTGCTTCTTACGGTCGTCAGACACGATCTGTCTATCCCACGTCTCGGAACAACTCCGACAAGGTCGCTCCCAACGCCCGAGCGATTTTCGCAGGCGGCTTCGTAGACGGGTTGCGTAGTCCGGCCTCGATGCCCGCCACGTAGGACCGGTCCAGGACCGCGCGCCCCGCGAGCGCCTCTTGGGTCCAGTCCTTTTGGCCTCGTAGCCGTTTGCCAACGTTGTTCTCACCGACCAGGACCGTGAGGTCCTTGGCGAAATCTGATCGACAGATCGGCCCAGGAACCAAATCGCTGGATCTTCAGCGCGTCCAAATACATCGATGTGTGCAGATGATTTTAGGCTGCCAGCAACGCCCTCTTAATGGAAGACGGGCATCTCTAAGCGCGCTCCGTCGCGCGTCAGTGCAGCCCGAGTGCGCCTTTATTGACGCTTGCCCGGAAATCGATAGATCGCCGCGGCGCAAAGCGCGGCCTCGGGGCGGTCGGGCGTTGGCGCCGCCACGATCGCGTCCCTGGGTGAAGACAACCTCGTGCAGATAACGGCGGTTGCGGGTGCACGGTCTCGCAAGACGGCACTCAACTCTATGAGCCGTGAGGACTTAGCAAAATGGACTTGCGGGGGGGGGATTTGAACCCCCGACCTTTGGGTTATGAGCCCAACGAGCTACCGGACTGCTCCACCCCGCGACAGGACACCGCACAAGAGGACGATCAGCGTGCAGCGGAAGCATTCAATCTAGCACGCGCCGACAGTCCAGTAAAGAGCGTCGCGCACACGTATCGTCACTCACCACCGATTACTGCGGCTGCGGAACACGGGCGCGGCTCGTCGTCAGCACGACGATCCCGCAGATCGCGAGACCGGCCGACACCATGTGTGCGAGCGTGAAGGGCCCGACGAGCCGCTGGTTCACCCGGATGAACTCGATCGCAAAGCGGATGGCGCCCACCAATACTAAATAGCGTCCGATCACGATCGCATCCGCCACGCCTCGCCGCCGCCACCGGATGAGCAGCCAGGCGACGACGAAGAGCGCGAACATCTCGTACAACTGCGTCGGATGCACGGGCACGTCGATCGGCGGCAGCCCTTTCGGAAACGCGACGGCCCACGGCAGATCGCTCGGACGGCCGTAGTCGTCGCCGACGAGGAAACAGCCGATGCGTCCGATGGCGTGGCCGATCGCGAGCGCCGGCGTCGACGCCGCGAGCGTCGCCACGATGGGCAGACGCATGCGCCGCATCACGATCAGCGCCGTCAGCACGCCGCCCGCGAAGCCGCCGAACCAGCTCATTCCGCCGCGGCTGAACAGCAGGTCGCGAAACGGCTCGTCGCCCAGGTGCTCCACTACCCAGAGCAGCTTGGCGCCGGCCAGTCCCCCGAAGACGCCGGCCATCGCCGCATCACTTCCCGACGCGGGCAGTCCGCTTCACGCCAGCTCGCGCCCGAACACCCACAGGCCGACGAGGGCGCCGATGGCGACCATGACGCCGAAGCTCGTGACCTCGAAATTGCCGAAACGGAGAACCGTCGGATACATCGGGCGAATTATCCGTGAAGCGCTCGGCCGCGCGGCGCACGGCAGAGGTTATAATCCGCCCTCTCGCACCCCCGACACCTGAAACGAGGTCTATATGGCTCGTCCGCGGAAGACGGCCCGCGAAGATCCGTTCAGCGACCTGTCGAAGAAGGCCGAAATTCTCGAACGGGAGATGAGCGCACAGCGCGCGGCCATCGAGCGGCTCAAGCAGATCGGGAAGGAGCGAGCCCAGCCGTTGTCGGCGGGCGCCGTGCACGACGGGTTCTCGAGGCGGCGCGCCTCCCGCTGAGGCATCGGCTGTGCATTGCCTCGAGGCGAGGCATGCCGACGCAGGACATTCTTCTCGCCTGGCACCGACTCCGGAACGCGCTTGGCGCCGCGGGCATGGGGACGTGGCACGTCGACCTCGACACCGGCCTTGCCACGCACGACGAGAGCCTCAACCGCATCCTCGGCCTCGAATCGGCCGAAACCGAGGGTCCGCTCCGCGACCCCGCCTTCACGCGCATTCACCCTGACGACCACGCGCGTGTGATGCGGGCGATCGACAACGCGATCGCCGCGCGCGGCGAATACAGCATCGAATATCGGGTCGTGCGCGCGGACGGCGAGGTGCGCTGGCTGCAGGACCGCGGGCGCATCATCCTCGACGACGGCGGTGTGCCGCGCTTCGCGACCGGCGCCGTCATGGACGTGACCGCGCGCCGCCAGCTCGAGGACCACGAGCGCGCGCTGTCCGAGGAGCGCGCGCAGCTGATTCGCGACCTGGAGCAGGCCAACCGCGTCAAGGACGAATTCCTCGCCATGCTGTCGCACGAGCTGCGCACGCCGCTCAACGCCGTCCTCGGCTGGACGCGGATGCTGCGGCGCGGCACCGTGCCGCCCGAGCGCCGGGCCTCCATCCTCGACACCATCGAGCGCAACGCCGCCTCGCAGATGCAGATCATCGAGGAGCTGCTCGACCTGTCGTCGATGTCCGCGGGCAACCTGCGGTTGAACATCGCCCCGCTCGACCTGCGCGAGTTGATCGGCGGCGCCGTCGAAACGATCCGGCCGGCGGCCGACGCGAAGTCGATCGCGCTGCAGGTCTCGATCGACGCGGCCGTCGGCGAGATGACCGGCGACGCGGCGAGACTGCGCCAGGTGCTGTGGAACCTGCTCGCCAACGCGGTGAAGTTCACGCCCGCCGGCGGGCGCGTCGAGGTGAGCGCGCGCGAAGGCCCCACCGATCTCGAAATCGTGGTGAAGGACAGCGGCCCCGGCATCGACCCGGCGTTCCTGCCGCACGTCTTCGAGCCGTTCCGCCGCGGCGAATCGCTGACCACGCGCACCGTCGGCGGCCTCGGCCTCGGCCTCGCCATCGTGCGGCACCTCGTCGAGGCGCACGGCGGCACGGTGACCGCCGACAACAACACCACCGGCGGCGGGTCGATCTTCGTCGTCCGCATGCCGACGGGACGCGCCGCGCGCCCCGGTCACGTGCTGCCGCTCACGCTGCGCGGGCGCCGGGTGCTCGCCGTCGACGACGATGCGTCGACGCAGGAACTCGTCGCGACGATGCTGCTGATGTACGGCGTGTCGGTGCGCACCGCCGGGCGGGCGTCGGACGCGATCAAGATCCTGTCCGAATGGCGTCCCGACGTCCTGCTCACCGACATCGCGATGCCGGGCGAGGACGGCTACGCGCTGATTCGCCGCGTGCGCGCGCTCCCCTCTTCGCTGGGCGCGATCCCCGCCGTCGCGGTCACCGCCTTCACCGACCCGCAGAGCGTGCAGAACGCCTTCGCGGCCGGCTTCGACGCGCACCTCGGCAAGCCGCTCGAGCCGCACGTGCTCGCCGACGCGTTGACGAAGGTGCTGCGGGTCAGGAAATCAGCGTAGCGCGCGCGTCGCCGAGCAGGCGCCGCAGCTCGTAGGCGATGATGTCGGGCGCGCACGGCTTGATCAGCACGTGCGCGATGCCTGCCTGCGCGAACCGATCTGGGTCGTCCAGATATTCAGAGTGTCCCGTGACCGCAAGGATGGGAATCTCGCGCGTCGCCGGCGAGTCGCGCAGCGCGCGGCAGAACTCGAAGCCGTCCATGCCGGGCACCGCCAGGTCGGTGAGCACGGCGTTCGGCCGCAGGCTGCGCGCCTTTTCGAGCGCCTGGTGGCCGTTGTGCGCGTCGACGGTGCGGAAGCCGTCGTGCTGCAGGTACTCGCGGTAGAGCAGGCGCGTACTGAGGTCGTCTTCGACGATCAGGACGAGAGGGTTGAGCGTGGGTGTGACCGTGGACTCGGAGCGGATCCCCATGCACCCGTTCCTGCGAATGTAATGCGAGGTGACGGGGCGGCCAAGCCAAATCGCAAGCTCGGGCGTATGCTGACCGGCGTATCTATCGTTCCGCCCCTAATGCGCGATCGACGCGCGGGCGTGCGCGCGTCCGCGTGCGCAGCGTCCACCAGGCGCGAAACCCCAGTAGTACCACCCCCGCGACCAGGAGCACCTGGAACTGCGGCACGACCGTTTTCCGCGCCAGCCAGAAGTGAAACAGCGCCGTGCAGGCGGCGACGTAAATCAGCCGGTGCAGCTGCGTCCACCGCCTCCCGAGGCGCCGGATTGATCCCTGCGTCGACGTCACCGCCAGCGCGAGCAGCATGACGAAGGTCGCCATGCCGAGCGTGATGAACGGACGCATCGCGATGTCCTTGACCATCTGCCGGAAGTCGAAGAACCAGTCGAGCACAAACCACGTGAGGAAGTGGAGCGTCGCGTAGAAGAACGCGAAGAGCCCGAGCATCCGCCGCAGCTGGATGATCGGGTTCCACCCCGTCACGCGCCGGATCGGCGTCACCGCCAGCGTGATGATCAGGAAGCGGATCGCCCAGTCGCCGGTCGTGTGCGTGATGTACTCGATCGGGTTCGCGGTGAGCTCGCCCCGGTAGGCGTCGGCGGCGAGCGCCGCGGCGGGGATGAGCGCCGCGGCGAAGATGGCTCTCTTGAGGAGGACGATCGGCTTCAATACAGCTTCTTCGGATCCATCCCCGAGTACATCGACGCGACCTGATCGGCGTAGCCGTTGAACGGCAGCGTCTTGGTCCGGAAGAAGGTGCCGATGCGCCGCTCGCTCGCCTGGCTCCAGCGCGGGTGATCGACGTTCGGGTTGACGTTGGCGTAGAAGCCGTATTCGTTCGGCGTCATCACCTGCCAGGTGTTCTTCGGCTGGTAGTCGACGAAGCGGATCTTGGCGATCGACTTGACCCCCTTGAAGCCGTATTTCCAGGGCACGACGAGGCGAATCGGCGCGCCGTCCTGGTTCGGCAGCGCTTCCTCGTAGAGGCCGACGGCGAGAATGGCGAGCGGGTTCATCGCTTCGTCCATGCGCAGCCCCTCGACGTACGGCCACGGCAGCATGCGCGTGGACTCGCCGGGCATCTGCGCCGGGTTGAACGCGGTGACGAACTCGACGTACTTGGCCTGCGACGTCGGCTTGTAGGTCGCGATGATGTCCTTCAGCGGAATGCCCACCCACGGGATCACCATCGACCACGCCTCGACGCACCGCATGCGATAGACGCGTTCCTCGAGCGCGTACGGCTGCGTGAACTCCTCGAAGCCGAAGGTCCCCTTCTTCTCGGCGAAGCCGTCGACCTGGATCGTCCACGGGCGCGGCTTGAGGCGCCACGCGTTCTCCTTCGGATCCTCCTTGTAGGGACCGTACTCGTAGAAGTTGTTGTAGCTGGTGATGTCGTCGAACGACGTGAGCTTTTCGCCCGTCGTGCTGAGGGGACTCTTTTTCACGTTCGCGAGCTTGGCGCCGTGGCCCGTGCCCTGGCCTTTCTGCTGAGCGGAGAGGCGCGCGGCAAATGGTGATGTCACCGCGGCAGCCGCGGCCCCCATCGCGGCACCCGCGGCCGTCTGCAGGAATTCGCGCCTGCGGAGGTAGAGGGATTTCGGAGTGATCTCCGAGTACCGGAGGTCGGCGGCTTTGCGGATCAACATGACGTTAATTATAGGCCGCTTCGCCGTCACGGCCGAGGTAATCCGGGGCGCTTCGCGTGGTAGTGTCACGAGTGGAGGAGGCCTCGGCGTACCCCGCGCCGGCGCCGAGCTTTTATCGAAGCCGTACGCGTGCCGCCCGAACACGACCGCTTCCCCCGGGCCATGTCGCTCGCCGTGCATGAGCTCCGGACACCCGTCACCGTAGTCTGCGGCTACATCCGGATGGTGCTGAAAGAGCACGGCGGGCCGCTGACCGACAAGCAGAAAAAGATGCTCCAGGAAGCGGAACGCTCGTGCGACCGCATCAGCGCGCTGGTGGCCGAGATGAGCGATCTCGGTAAACTCGAATCGAGCGAACTCGCCGTCGCGCGCATGGAAGTCGACGTGTGCAGCCTCGTGGCGGAGCTGGCGAGTGATATGCATGAGGGGGAGGACCGCGGAGTGCGACTTGATGTGCGCGTGCCAAACCGGCCTGTCACCGTGAGCGGCGATCGCGCCCGGCTCTCGGTGGCGTTCCGGACGTTGCTGCACGCGGCGTTGAGAGAGCGCGGCGAACCGGGCGTCATCGTCGCCGAGTGCTCGGTCGTCGACGGCGCGCCGCCGTGGGCCGTGCTCGCGGTCGGCGAGGAACAGGCGCTACCCTCGCTCGTGGCCGCCAGCCTCGGTGCTCCGCCTCCCTTCGACGAATGGCGCGGCGGGCTCGGGCTCGCGCTCCCCGTCGCGCGGCGCGTGATCGAAGCGCTTGGCGTCGCGCTCTGGTCGGCGCCCGGCGAGCGTCCGCGCGCGGGTTCCGCACTCCGATTACCCCTTCGAACCTGAGGTCAGAGACGATGACAGCAGTGGCGGGCGCGGGCTCCGACGCCGTGAACAGCTCCTCCGACGATCGACGCCCCGCGAACATCGCGGTCGTTGACGACGACTCCGGCTTCGCTGGGTATCTCCGGACGTTTCTCGCGTTGCGCGGCTACGAGGCGCGCTCCTACACGCGCGGCGACGAAATCGTGGCGGCCATCCGCCAGGGCGAGCCGCCCGACATCGTGCTGCTCGACGTTGCCATGCCGGGAATGGACGGCCTGCAGACGCTCAAGGCGCTGAAGGCGGCGCGCCCCGAGCTGCAGGTGATCATGCTGTCGGGCCGCGAGCAGGCCGCGACCATCGTCGAAGCGGTACGCCTCGGCGCCGCCGACTACGTCGTCAAGCCCGACGACCCGGAGGGTCTCGGCGAGATCGCGCTCGACGCGGCCATCAAGCAGGCATTCGAGCGAAATCGCCTCGTGCACGAGCTCTCCGACCTGCGGCGCCAGCTGAGCGACGACCAGAGCGACGCCTTCATCGGGTGGAGCGAGAGCCCGGCAATGCAGCAGGTCGCGCTGATCATCGAGCAGGTGGCCGACAGCGACGTCACCGTGCTGATTCGCGGCGAAAGCGGCGTCGGCAAGGAGCTGGTGGCGCGCGGCATCCATCAGCGCTCGACGCGGAAACAGCGGCCGTTCGTCAAGGTCAATTGCGCGGCGCTGCCCGCCGAACTGCTCGAGAGCGAGCTGTTCGGACACGAAAAGGGCGCCTTTACCGGTGCGGCGACCACGCGTATCGGCAAGTTCGAGCAGGCGCACAGCGGCACGATCTTCCTCGACGAAATCGGCGAGATGAAGCCGGCGCTGCAGGCCAAGCTGCTGCACGTGCTGCAGGACGCCGAGTTCACCAAGCTCGGAAGCAACAAGAAGATCACTGTCGACGTGCGCGTCGTCACCGCCACCAACCGCGACCTCGAGCAGATGATGGTGCGCGGCGACTTCCGCGAGGACTTGTACTACCGGCTGAAGGTCATCGAGGCGTACGTGCCGCCGCTGCGCGAGCGCCGCGACGAGATCCTGAAGCTGACCGACTTCTTCATCGCGAAGTATTCGCAGCGCTACAACCGGCCGGTGCGCCCGCTCTCCGACGACCTGCGGCAGCGCTTCCTCACCTACGAGTGGCCGGGCAACGTGCGCGAGCTCGAAAACATGATCAAGCGGTTCGTCATCCTGCAGGACGAACAGCTCGTGGTGCGCGAGATCAGCCGCCCGCGGCTGGTGCCGGTTCCGCCGCCGATCGAGCCGGCGCCGCCCGCCTTCCATGCGCCGTCCCCGACGGCGCCGCCGCAGGCCGCCGCCGCGCCGCCCCGCGCCGCCGACGCCGCGGCCGAGGAAGAGGACGCCGAGGACGTGCCGCCGCCGCCGACGCAGGACGGCCGCCGCCTGTCAGACGTCGCGCGCGAGGCCGCGCTCTCGGCCGAGCGCACCGTCATCGCCGACACGCTGCGCCAGGTGCACTGGAACCGCCGCAAGGCGGCGCAACTGCTGGGCGTCAGCTACAAGACCCTGCTGAACAAGATCAAGGAGACGGGCATCGAACGGCCGTGACGGGTCACTCCTGCTGAGTACGTAACGGCCGACACTCTTCCCAGCTTTTATGAGAACGGCGCTTCCCTCAGGGCGCGCCTTTTCCCTTTCGACGCGAACCGATTCGCCAGAAATTCCACTTTTACCTTCAGTTCCAAGGTTTTGCTGCTGTGGCATTTCGCTTGCTCGACGGACCTCGTCCGCGAACTCGGCGGGCAGAAGGACTGTGGGCGATGAGTCAGAAATCTCAGGTGCTGGTCGTAGACGACGATCTCGCGATGTGCGGCTTCCTGCGCTCGTTCCTCGGCGCGCGCAATTACAACGCGCTGACGGTGACGAACGCGGATGAAGCCGTGCGGCGCTTCCACGCGGAACGTCCCGCGGCGGTGCTGCTCGACGTCGTCATGCCCGGCAGCATGGACGGGCTGGCTGCGCTGGCCGCGTTCAAGAAGATCGACAAGGACGTGCCGATCATCGTGATCTCCGGCCAGGGCCGCACGAGCGTGGTCGTCCAGGCGATGCGCCTCGGCGCGACCGATTTCCTCTGCAAGCCGTTCGAGGAGAACGAGCTCGAGGTCGTGATCGAGAAGGCGCTGAAGCAGCATCAACTCAGCCAGGAGGTCGCCACGCTGCGCGCGCAGCTGAAGGAGCAATCGCGCTACACGATGCTCTTCGGCCACAGCCGGCAGATGCACGAGGTACGCGACCTCATCGAGCGCGTCTCCGACACCGACGTGACGGTGCTGATTCGCGGCGAGAGCGGCGTCGGCAAGGAGCTCGTCGCCCGCGCGCTGCACGAGCAGTCGCTGCGCAAGGACAAGCCGTTCGTGAAGGTCAACTGCGCGGCGCTGCCGACCGAGCTGCTCGAGTCGGAGCTGTTCGGGTTCGAGAAGGGCGCGTTCACCGGCGCCATCCAGCACAAGCCGGGCAAGTTCGAGTTCGCCAACCACGGGACGATGTTCCTCGACGAGATCGGCGACATGAGCTTCCCGCTCCAGGCCAAGCTGCTGCAGGCGCTGCAGGACGGCGAGTTCTCGCGCCTCGGCGGCAAGTCCGACGTGCGCGTCGACGTGCGCGTCATCACCGCCACCAACTGCGACCTCGAGAATGCGGTCGCCGCGGGCAAGTTCCGCGAGGATCTCTACTTCCGTCTCAACGTCGTCACGATCACCATTCCTCCGCTGCGCGAGCGCCGCGAGGAGATCCCGATGCTGACCGATCACTTCGTGAAGAAGTACTCGGTGCAGTACAACAAGCCGTTCCCGGGCATCTCGGCGGAACTGGCGAACCTGTTCCTCGAGCACGAGTGGCCGGGCAACGTGCGGCAGCTCGAGAACATGATCAAGCGGATGGTCGTCCTCGGCAGCGAGGCGCCGATCGTCCAGGAGCTCCAGCAGCCGGCCCCACAGCTCCATCACTGGCCGCACACCTCCTCCTCGATTCCGCGTCCGATGGCTCCGCCGCTGCAGCCGGTCATGCCTCCACCGGCTGCGGCGCCGGTAGCCGTGGCGGCGGTGGCCCCCGCCGGCCTCGGCATCGACTCGGTCGCCGCCGTGGCGGCGTCGGCGGGCGCCAGCGCGGCCGCGAACGTGTCGCTCAAGGACATCGCGCGCAGCGCGGCGCGCGAGGCGGAACGCGAGCTGATCCTCCGGATGCTGACGCGCACCCGCTGGAACCGCAAGGAAGCCGCGGAAATTCTCGGCATCAGCTACAAGGCTCTCCTCTACAAGATCAAGGAGAACGGCCTGGACAAGGCCTCGTAGCCGATGGCCGACGCATTTTTCGAAGAAGAAGGCTCGCGCCTTCTCACGTCGAGCGCATTCGAGTTCGTGCTCGACGGCGAGATGAAGCGTGCCGTCCGCTCGCAGAACTACCTCACGCTCGTGGCGCTCGAGACCCGCCGCGAGTGGGACGGGATGACCGTGACGGCCGACGACGGCACGCTCGACGAGGTCGCGCGCATCATCGGCCACGAGGTGCGCGATACCGACCTGCTCGGGAGCACTGAAACCGGGGTGCTCTCGCTCGTCCTGCTCGACGCCGACTACGACAACGCGACGAGGGTGATCGACCGGCTCGTGCAGCGGATCGATCACTACGAGTTCACGACGCCACTGCGCATTTCCGTCGGCGCCGCGTGCTATCCGACGCACGCGGTGGACCCGGATTCGCTGAAACAGCAGGCGCTCTCCCACCCGGTCGTCAACTGGCGCGGCGGCGCTCCGCAGTCGCGCACGCGTCACTGAAAACTTCCAACTTCCAACTCCCAACTTCCAACTCGCAACTCCTAACTCGCAACTCGCAACTCGCAACGGGCAGATCGCAGGAACACGGATGTTCCAGTCTCCAACTCTCAACAGATCTGCGTGGGCGTTGGGAGCGCTCCCTGGGCGTTGGGAGCTGGTCGTTGGGAGTCGACCTGCCTGGGGTGTGGGGGGTTGGGCATCGGGAGTTGACCCGCTGCCAACCGTTGATGGCTGCAGCGTCGTGACCCTGAAGTGGAAGCGCGCTTCCCAGCGCGGCGTCGATCACCCCGCCGCCGCGTCCGAACCGGCCTCGTTTGGACCGTCCCGGGGAATTGTGGGAACCCAGGTAGCCAGATTGGCGAAACGGTTGGAACGGGAAATATGTGAACAGTTATTGCACTTCAGCCGCGCCGTAGGTGAGCCGTAACTGAAGGACGAACAGGGGATATGAAAGCACCAGCCGTCACCACATTGCTCGTCGCCGCGGGCGCCCTCTACGCGGCCACCGCCGCGGCGCAGTCGCATATAGAGGCCGTGCCGTCGGTGACGGTGGGCAGTCTCTACGATGACAACCTCTTCGCCCAGGCGCAGGGCGACGCGGGGCACATGCTCACGGTGCGCCCGGGCCTGGGCACCGCCATCGACACGCGCCGCCTCAACATCTCCAGCCTGTTCACGTTCGACTCGCAGCACTCGAATCACGCCGACCTGACGATGATCGACGCGCGGCGCCACGGGGACGCCACCCTGAAGTACCGCTCGACCGACATGACGACGCTCGGACTGATGGCGCAGTACGACCGCACGGAGACGCCCGGCGAGATCAACATCGGCACCGGCATCCTCACCGATCGCCGCCAGGCGCACCGCTGGGAGGTGTCGCCGAACTTCTCGCACCGCTTCCGGCCGCACACGGCGGTCACCGCCGCCTACGACTGGACGGCGGAGAGCCTGGTGGACAACGGCACCGGGCGCATGCAGATGGTGCGCGCGGGACTGTCGCAGATTCTCGACGCGCGCTCCTCGCTCAGCGGCCTCGTGCAGGAGCGCCACTTCGCCGATCCGATCGACGCGACCAACGCCAGCGACTCGGTGGCGGTGCTCGGCGGCTGGGATCACCAGTTCTCGCCGGCCGGCCGGTTCTCGCTGCTGGCGGGGCCGCGCGTCTCGTCGTATCGCGGCCTGCAGCCTGAAATCAACGCCGGCCTCACGCGCGAGACGCCGCGCCTCAAACTCGGCGTCGACTACGCGCACACCGAGACAATCGTGCTCGGCATCCGCGGTCCCGTCGTCCTCAACGGCGGCGGTGCGCGCGTCACCGTTCCGTTCCGGCGGACCATCGAGGTGAGCAGCCATTCGGCCGTCAGCGCCATCGACACGCTCGACACGCATCGTCTCACCAACTATCGCCAGACATTCATCGCGTCGTGGACGCCGGGCGGACTCTATACGTTCAACGCGTCTTATGGCGTCGACTACCAGCAGGGCAACATCCGCCGCAACGTCTTCACCGACGCCGACGTGTGGCGGCACATCTTTGGCGTGAGCGTCACCGTGGCGCCGCGCTACAGCCGTTCCACGAAGGGGCCGGACGATCCGGCCGCGCGCGCGAAAGGGGTTGAGAAATGATCCGCCGTTCGTCCATCGCCGTTCTCGGTCAGGTGCCGCTGGTGCTGCTGCTCAGCGCGTGCGCCGTGCCGTTCATGCACTCGCAGCGCGGCCCGGATCCGGTCTCGCCCGCGCAGCCCGATCTGACGGCTGCCGCGCGCCTCGTGCCGCCGCCCGTTTCGGGTCCCGCCGAAGCGACGTCGGCCGATGCCACCGTGGATCCCGCCGCGCCCGCGGAGCCCGTGACGCCTGCCGCCGCGGCAACTCCGCCGGCCGCGTTGCCCGTAGCGCCGCCGATCGTCCGCAGTTCCAGCGCGGTCGACATGGCGAAGGAATACCTGATCGGTCCCGAAGACGTCCTCGACATCACAGTGTGGAAGAACTGCCCCGACCTGTGCCGCACGGTGCCGGTGCGTCCCGACGGCAAGCTGTCGCTGCCGCTCGTCAACGACGTCCAGGCCGCGGGGCTGACCCCGATGGATCTCCGTCAGCACCTCACCGCGCAGCTCGCCGAGTACCTGCCCTCTCCCGAGGTCTCGGTGATCATCCGCGAGGTGCACAACTTCAAGGTCGCCGTCGTCGGCTCGGTGAAGATGCCGGGCGACTACGAGATCAAGAGCCAGGCGACGGTGCTCGAGCTGCTCGCGCGCGCGCAGGGCCTGACCGAGTTCGCCAACCGCGACAAGATCGTCGTGCTGCGACAGAACGGCACCAAGACCGAGCGCATCAAGTTCAACTACCGCAAGGTCGCCGAAGGCAATGACGAGGACAACATCTTCGTGCGCTCCGGCGACATCATCGTCGTTCCGTAGGAGAGGATTTCAATGGCGCGTGACCTGCTCGCTTCAGCCGCCGACGACTCGCTGGCCGTGCGGATTCTCGACATCCTCCGCCGGCGCCGCCTGCTCGCGCTGGCGACGTTCGCCGCGGTGCTCGCGGCCGGCATCTCGTTCGCGATTTACCTGCCCGACATCTACCAGGGCCAGGCGCTCGTGCTCATCGAGCGCCCGATCGACGAGAACATCGTCCGCTCCGCGGAGTCGGCCCCGGGCGAGCTCGAAAGCCGCCTGCACATCATCAAGCAGGAGATCCTGAGCCGCGACCGCGCGCTGGCGCTGATCAACCGCTTTCACCTCTATCCGAAGCTGCTGACGCACGGCGCCGTCGACGACGCGCTGAACCAGCTGCGCAGCGACGTCGAAGTGAACCCCTCGGGTCCCGAGCAGGTGAGCGGCAAGGTGAAGACGGTGTCGTTCACGCTGAAATACACGGGCGATTCCGCCAAGACGGCGGCGGACGTCACCAACGCCATCGCCTCCTTCTACGTCCAGCAGAACGACTCGATGCGGTCGCAGTCGGCGCTCGGCACCCTGAAGTTCCTGCGCGAGCAGCTGGCCGAGGCGAAGGCGCAGCTCGATCGCCAGGATTCGATGATCACGCAGTACACGACGAAGTACACCGGCCAGCTGCCGCAGCAGATCGGGATGAACCTGGCGACCCTCGAACGGATGAACACGCAGCTGCGCCTCAACGGCGAGCAGCAGATTCGCCTCATCGAGCAGCGCGAGAAGCTGATGGAGGGCCTGCAGGACCCGACCAACATCGCCCGCGCCGAGAACCCTGACGCCTCGCCCGAGATGATCGAGCGGCTGAAACAGCTCGAGAAGCTGAAGGGGGACCTGGCGACGCTGCAGACGAAGTTCACGAGCAAGCATCCCGACGTGGTGCGGATGCAGGAGCAGATCGTCGATCTCGAGCAGCAGCAGAAGCAGGACGAGGCGGCGCTCGTGAAGAAACGTGAGGCGCTGCAGGCGGCCGCGGCCGCATCGACCGCGGCGGCCGACGATGCCAGGGCGCCGCGGCGCAAGACCATCGAGAGCCTCGACGCCGAGCTCGCCAAGCTGAAGGACGAGGAGGCCGCCATTCGCGGCACGATCTCCTCCTTCGAGCAGCGGCTCGAGGGCGCGCCGGAGCGCGAGCAGGAATACGCGCTCATCACGCGCGACCGCGCGGTGGCCAAGGACCTCTACGACAACATGCTCAAGCGCTACGACGAGGCGCAGCTCTCGGCCAGCGTCGAGACGGACCGGCAGGGCGAGCAGTTCCGCGTCCTCGAGCAGGCGCTGCCGCCCGAGGGCCCGACGGGACCGAACCGCATCCGGCTGATCCTGATGGCCATCCTCCTCGCGCTGGCGGCGGCGGTCGCGATGGTGCTCACCGCGGAGCAGTTCGACGCGTCGTTCCACGGCATCGACGAGCTGCGCGAGTTCACCACCGTGCCGATCCTCGTCTCGATTCCCCCCATCGGGCCGATGCCGCTGAAGCGCCGGTTCCTCGCCGGCCTGGCGACGGTGTCGGCGATCGCGATGATCGCGCTCGTCGCCGCCGCATCCGCGTATTTCGCTCATGGCAACGAACAACTCGCCCGTCTGATCGGGCGCGCCGGCTAGGCGGTTCAGGGAAGCAGAGAGATGGCTAAGACACATATCGACCCGCACCTCGTGGCGCTCACCTCGCCCGGCTCGTTCGCGGCGGAACAGTACCAGGGGCTCCGCCTCACCCTCGAGCGGCTGCGCCGCACCCGCACGATGCAGGTGATCGCGATCACCAGCCCCGCCGCCGGCGAAGGCAAGACGCTGACGGCCATCAACCTGGCGGGCGCGCTGGCGCGCGGCGCCGAGGGCGCGCGCGTGCTGCTCATCGACGCCGACCTGCGTCGCCCGGCGGTCGCGCGGCAGCTCGCCATCGACGCGGCCGCGCCGGGGCTGACGGAGGTGGTGGCGAACCCGCAGACCACCCTCGACAGCGCGACGCAGAAGCTGAAGCCGTACAACCTGTCGATTCTGACGGCTGGCACGCGCAACGGCGCCGTGCACCAGATTCTCCGGTCGTCGCGACTCGACGCCGTGCTGGCCGAAGCGCGCTCCCGCTACGACTTCGTCGTCGTGGACACGCCTCCCCTGCTGCCGGTCTTCGACTCGGCGCTGCTGGCCAACGCCGTCGACGGCGTGCTGATGGTGGTGGCGGCGAACCAGACGCCGCGCAAGCTCCTCGGCGAAGCGCTGAACATGCTCGACCCGGGCAAGGTGCTCGGCATCGTCTTCAACCGCGACAGCAAGCCGATGTTCGGCTACTACGACGCGTACTACAAGGACTACTTCCCCGAGCAGGTGGCAACGGAGGCGTAAGCGCCGACCCATGGTAGGAAAACTTCGTGACATGCGCGACCAGTCGCGCCGCGTGCTGATTCTCGGATCGGGGCCGCTCGCCTCCACCCTGATCGAAGAGATCGAGTCCGCGCAGAACCCGCGCTACATCGTCGCCGGCACGGTTGACGACCAGGAGCCGGAGCCCGGCTCGCCGGATCACAACCGCTGGCTCGGGCCGTGCGACTCGCTGGCCGACATCATCAGCCGGCTGCACCCGGCGATCATCGTCGTCGCGCTCGCCGACCGGCGCGATCGGCTGCCGCTGCAGACGCTGCTCGAAGCGCGCGTCCGCGGCATCGTCGTCGAGGACGCGCTCGACTTCTCCGAGCGCCTGATGGGCAAGCTGGCCATCGAAGCGATCCGGCCGAGCATGCTCATCCTGGCGAAGGGGTTCCGCAACCACGGCGCCGCCGACCTCCTCGCGCGCGTCGTCAGCGTCGTCGGCGCCATCATCGGCCTGCTGCTCTGCGCGCCGTTCCTCATCGCCATCGGCATCGCGGTCAAGATCGATTCACGCGGGCCGATGTTCTTCATCCAGCAGCGCGCCGGCCGCAGCGGGCGCTCCTTCGGCCTCATCAAGTTCCGGACGATGCACCCGTGCGCGGAGGCGCGGTCCGAGTGGGTCTCGGACAACGTGGATCGGATCACGCGCGTCGGCCACTACCTGCGCCGGTTCCGCTTCGACGAGCTGCCGCAGCTGGTGAACGTGCTGCGCGGCGACATGAACCTCGTCGGGCCGCGGCCGCACCCGGTCACCAACCAGGCGGTCTTCATGGAGAAGATCGCCTACTACGGCCTGCGGTCGACCGTGCGCCCCGGCGTCACCGGCTGGGCGCAGATCCGCTACGGCTACGCGAACAACCTCGCCGAAGAGACGGAGAAGATGCGGTACGACCTGTACTACATCAAGAACCGCTCGCTCTGGCTCGACGTGCGCATCCTGCTCGAGACCGTCGCGACCGTCCTCTTCGGCAAGGGCGCGACCGAGGTGCGCCGCCGCCGCGCGCCGCTGCGCCCGCCGCTGGCGTGGCCCACGGCACGCACGACCGCACTGGCGCCCACGGGCACCGACGGCCTTCCCTACGTCTCGTGGATTCCCGCGCGGGTGCCGACGCCGGCGCGTCCAACGGCTGGACAACAGTGAACGCCATCGCTGTACGCGGGGCTGGTCCGGCCGGCCTTCTCGATCCACAGGCCGGCGGACCCGCCGGCCCCTGGTGGCAGGCGCGACCCCGCGGGGCACACCTTGAGGGTGTGCCACACAGGATCAAGACAGCGGCGCTTCCAGCCGCGCTCGAGGGCAGCCAGTCCGCGTTCTACGCGCTCGTGGCGTTCACCTTCGTGCTGCTGCTCTCGCCGCAGGCGTGGTTCCCCGTCCTGAAGCTGATTCGCATCGCGTTCCTCGCCGGCGGCATCGCGATGGCCGCCCACGTGATGGAGCGCACGGCGCACAAGCAGGCGGTCACGCCGTCGGCGCCGGAGATCGGCATCGCGCTGGCGCTCGTCGCGTGGTCCACGATCACCATCCCGATGTCGTACTGGCCGGGCGGCAGCATCCACCTGCTGACCGACCAGTACCTGAAGGCCATCGCCTTCTTCTGGCTGCTGGCGACGATTATCAACACGCCCGCCCGGCTGCGCGGCCTCGCGTGGACGCTGGCGCTCTGCGCGATCCCCCTCGCGGGCACGGGCATCTGGCATTACCTCTCGGGCCACGTGATGCAGACGGGCCAGGACGGCCTCGTTCGCATCGTCGGCTACATGGGCAGCTCGGGACTGACGGGCAACCCGAACGATCTCGCGCTGATGCTGAACCTGATCATCCCCATTGCGGGTGCGCTGGCGCTCAGCTCGCGGGGCGCCGCGCGCCTGTTCGCCACGGCGGTCGCGTTCCTCAGCATGGGCGGCGTCATCGTCACGTTCTCGCGCGCCGGGTTCCTGGCGCTCACCGCCACGTTCTTCATGTTCCTGGTCGTGCTCGTGAGACGGAAGTCGGGGGCCGCCGCGCTGGCGCTGTTCCTCGTCGCGCTGAGCGTGCCGGCGCTGCTGCCGAAGACGTACGTCGAGCGGCTGAGCACCATCACGAACATGCAACAGGACAAGACCGGCTCCGCGCAGGGGCGCTACAAGGACTTCGGCGTCGCACTCGAAGTCGTGTCGCACAACCCGATCATCGGCGTCGGCCTCGGGCAGGACATGATCGCCCTCAACCAGTATCGCAATGGCCCGCAGACCTGGCGGTCGGTCCACAACGTCTACCTGCAGTACGCCGTGGATCTCGGCATCCCCGGGTTCCTGCTCTTCGCCTGGCTCCACCTGCTCTGCTTCCGCAGCGCGTGGGCGGTCGAACGGCGCGCCCGGAAGGATCCGGCGGTCGCCGAGCTGCAGCCCCTCGCGGCGGGCATCCAGGTGTCGCTCGTCGCGTTCCTTGTCGCCGCGATGTTTCACCCCATCGCGTACCAGTTCTACTTCTTCAGCATCGCGGGGCTGGCCGTGGCACTGAAGAACACGTGCCGCGCGGAGATCGCGCGTGCGCGGCTTTCCCGCCTCGATACCCCCGGGGCCCTCGTGGACCACCCTTGACCACTGCCCGCGTGCTCAACGTGGTGCCGACGCTGATGTGCGGCGGCACCGAGAACCAGTTCATGGCGCTGGCGCGGTCACTCGACCGCACGCGCTTCGACGTCGAGTTCGCCTGCCTGCGCCGCTGGGGCGGCTTCGTCGAGGAGCTCGAACAGCGCAACATCCCGCTGACCGAGTACCCGGTGGCGACGTTCCGCAGCGTCACCGCGTTTGCCCAGCAGGCGCGCCTGGCGCGGCACATCGTGCGCCGCGGCATCCAGATCGTGCACGCCTACAACTTCTACGGCAACGTGTTCGCGACGCCGCCCGCGCGGCTGGTCGCGCCGGTCACCATCGCGTCGATTCGCGACCGTGCCCCGTACCTGACGGCGATGCAGAAGCGCGTGCAGCGCTACGCCTGCCAGTTCGCCGACTGCATCCTGGTCAACGCCGACGCGGTCAGGGACTGGCTCATCGGCGAAGGGTATGACGCGTCGAAGATCTCGGTCATCCGCAACGGCGTCGACCTGTCACGGTTCGACAACGCGCCGCCGCGCGCGGCGCTGCGCCGCGAGCTCGGGCTGGCCGACGGCACGCCGCTCGTCGGCGTCATCTCGCGGCTGACGCGCCTCAAGGGGCTCGAGCATTTTCTCGAAGCCGCCGCGATGGTCCGGGCCCGGGTGCCCAACGCGCGTTTCGTGATCGTCGGCGAGACGAGCCCGATGGACCGCGAGTACCTGGGCGAGCTGCAGCAGTACGCGGAGCGGTGCGGCGTCGCGGGAGACGTGATCTTCACCGGCCTCCGCCGCGACGTGCCGTCGGTGCTCTCGAGCGTCGACGTCTCCGTCATGCCGTCGCTCAACGAGGCGCTCTCGAACGTGGTGCTCGAGTCGATGGCGGCAGGCGCGCCGACGGTCGCCACGCGCGTCGGCGGCACCCCGGAGGCGATTGTCGACGGCGTCACCGGCGTGCTCGTCCCGCCCGCGGATGCCTCCGCCCTGGCCAACGGCATCGTCCACCTGCTGCAGGACAGACAGCTGGCGGCCCACCTCGGCGCCGCCGCGCGCGCGCGCATCGTCGATCACTTCTCCGTCAGGCGCATGGTGCGCTCGACGGAGGACCTGTACGTGGAGCTCCTGGAGCGAAAGCAGCGCAAGCGGCTTCCGTCAGCAGCATGTTAGGAACGTTGCCGGCACTCGGGACTCTGGATGCGGGACTCGTCACGACGGAGGTCGTCGACGACTATGCCGCATTCCTCGCGCTCGAGCGCGAATGGAACGAGGCGGTCGCACGCGCCAACGTCCCGCACCCGTTCCTCCGCCACGAGTGGGTGCGGACGTGGTGGGACAGCTTCCAGAGCAGCCGCGAGCTGCACATCGTCGTCGTCCGCCACGCGGACCGCATCGTCGGCATCGCGCCGCTGATGCGCGAGACCGCCACCCTCTACGGTCTTCCCATCAGGCGGCTGGCGCTGCTGGCCAACGATCACACGCCGCGCACGGATTTTCTCGTCAGCGGCGACGCCGACGAGGTGTATCGCGCCATCTGGAACGCACTGCGCGACGACATCGACCACTGGGACGTGGTGCAGCTGACGCAGCTGCTGAAAGGCTCACCGACGTCGGTGGCGATGACGCGTTTCGCGGCCGCCGAGGGGCTGCCCGTCGGGACGTGGAAGAGCACCGACTCGCCGTACCTCGAGCTCTCCGGCACCTGGGAGAGCTACTGGGCCAGCCTGCCCGCGAAGTTCCGGTCGAACGTCCGTAACCGCCTGTCACGTCTCACGCAGATCGGTGAGCCGGCTCTCGAAATCCTGTCGGACAAGACGGCGATCGCCGGCGCGTGCGATGACGCGTGGCGGCTCGAGGCGTCCGGCTGGAAGGACCAGGAGGGGACCTCGATCACCTCCGACCCGGCCGTCCGGAAGTTCTACACCCTGCTCGCCGAGCGCGGGGCCGACGGCGGGTGGCTGCGCCTCGTGTTCCTGACCGTGGGCGGCAGGCGCATCGCCGTCTCGTACAGCGCGGTGGCCGACGGCCGGCTGTTCCTGCTGAAGACGGGCCACGACCGCGAGTTCCATACGTGCTCGCCTTTCAAGCTCCTCACGTATTTCGCCGCGCAGGAAGGCTACGCGCGCGGCCTGCGGGAGATCGACTTTCTCGGCGACACGGAGCCGTGGAAGCAGGAATGGACGCCGGCGGCGCGCCCCCATGACTGGCTGTTCGTGTTTTCGAACAGCAGACGAGCCCGGCTTTTGCATTCCATCAAATTTCAGATGGCGCCGGAGATCAGGAAATGGCGAGCGTAGTCGGCACATTCGTCCCGACGTACCAGGGGCTGTCCGCCGCACACCTCGTTCGTCGGGCGGTGAAGGGCGCGATGCCGTATCCATTCGCTGCGCCGCATCGCCTCGCCTACTACCGCGCGCGTAATGCGATTTATCACTTGTTCCGCGCGCTGGTCGCATCGAACCCCTCGCTGACAGTGCTGGCGCCCGACTACTACAGCGGCAACGAGATCATGGCGATCGAGGCGGCGGGCGCGAAGGTCCGCTACTGCCCTGTCGGTCCCGACATGCAGTGGGACCCGGATGAGGTGGAACGCCTCTGCCGTACGCACCGGCCCGACCTTTTGTATGTCATCCATTACGCAGGCTGGGCACAGCCGATGGACGCGCTGGCCGAGCTCTGCCGCAGGCGCGAGATGCTCCTGGTAGAGGACTGCGCCCTCTCGCTCCTGAGTGAGACGGCCGACGGCCGCCCGCTCGGATCCTTCGGTCAGTGGTCGGTGTTCTGCCTCTACAAGACGCTGCCGCTCCCCAACGGGGCACTGCTCGTCCAGAACGATCGCCGCATCGAGTCGCTCGAACGGGTGGCGCTGCGGCAGGCAGGATCGGCGTCGGTCGCGGGACGTATGGCCGAGCTGTTCGTGCAGCGCATCCGCGGCCAGGTGAACGGCATCGGCGCCGCGCTGCAGGCCGTCAAGCGCGGCATGGGCGTCGCGGCCGGGGCGCTGGAGGTCGAGCGCGCCAACGTCGGCGACATCGGGTTCGCCCTCGACGAGGTCGATCTCGCGATGTCGCGCATCTCGTCGCGGCTGCTCGAGCGGTTCGACTACCAGGACATCCGCCGGCGCCGCGCGGCCAACTATCAGCAGCTGCTGGGCGAGCTCGATCCGTCCGTAAGGACGATGTTCCCGGTGCTGCCACAAGGCGTCTGCCCGCTCTTCTTCCCCGTGATCGTGCCGAACAAGGCGGAGGCGGCCGAGGCACTGCGCCGCCGCGGCGTCGATGCGCTGGAATTCTGGAACGACCCGGTCGGCAGCGGAAGCGAGATGGGGCCGCACGCGCGCTTCTTCCGCACGCACGTGCTCGAGCTGCCCATTCACCAGGACCTGTCGCCGCGCCACATCACGCACGTCGCGCGGCAGGTGAACGTGCTGTTCGGCGGGTCGCAGCGGACCCGCATGGCGAGCGAGGCCGCATGATCGCTCCCGGCATCGCGGCACCGCAGCCGGACCCCGCCTGCCACGTCGAGCCGGCGTCCGAGATCCGGTGTGTGCTCATCGACTCCGCGTGGGGCTTTTCGGCGCTGCGTTCCGAATGGAGCTCGCTCCTGCGCGCCAGCGCCTCCGCCTCGCCGTTCCTCACCTGGGAGTGGCTGCATACGTGGTGGACGCGCCTGGCGGGATCCTCGCAGCTGCGGATGGTGGCCGTCCGCGCGGGCACCGAGCTGATTGCCGTGGCGCCGTTCCGCACCGCGACCGGCACCGCCTACCTTCCCTGTCTCGACATGCTGGCGACCGGCGCCGTGGGCTCGGACTATCTCGACGTGATCGTCCGCCGCGGCCGGGAAGCCGAAGCTCTCCCCGCGATCGAACAGTTCCTCCGATCGCAGCGCACGACGCTTCGTCTCACGCATCTCGGACCCTCGGCCGTCGCCGACCTCCTTGCCGACCGCCTGCAGGCAGGCGGCTGGGCGAGGACGACAACGGCGGGCGGAACCTGCCCATATATTCCGCTCGCCGGGCACACCTGGGACTCCTACCTGGCGACGCTCGGCTCGTCGCACCGCGCCAACGTGCGGCGGCGCATGCGCGCGCTCGAGCAGAAGTTCGACGTGCGCTTCGAGCGCGTCACGGACGACACGCAGCGCCGCGACGCGCTCGCGAAGATCGTCGAGTACCACGATCGCCGGTTCGACGAGCGCGGCACCGCGTTCGCGACCGACGACCTGAAAGCCTTTCACGACGAGCTCACCCGGCGCGCCCTCGACCGCGGCTGGCTGCGGATGTTCGTCCTGCGCCTCGACGGCGCCATCGCCGCCGTGATGTATGGCTTCCTCTACGACGGCACGTTCTCTTTCTATCAGCACGGCTTCGACGAGCAGTTCCAGCAGCACAGCATCGGGCTCGTGCTGATGGCGCTCTCCATTCGCGCGGCGATCGACGAAGGCGCCGGCGAGTTCGACATGCTGTGGGGCGTCGAGCCCTACAAGTTCCTGTGGGCCCGCCAGGCGCGCGAGCTCCGCACCGTACTTCTTTTTCCACCGCGCATCGGCGGGCAGATTCATCGTGGGCTCTACCACGCCCGCCGCCACGCCAAGGCTTTGATTGAGCGTTATGTCTCCTAGGGTTCGCCGCCTGCGCAACCAGGTGAAGAGCGCGGTCGCCTCCGCCATCGCGAAGGTGCACGACCGCGGCCTCGCCGGCGCGCGCGGCCAGTACCAGCCGCTCGTCATCGGCTACCACCGCGTCGTCGAGGACTTCGAGGCCGAGTCGACGGTCGAGATGCCGAGCATGCTGACCAGCGTCGCGATGTTCGAGCGCCATCTCGAGTGTCTCGCCCGCTCGTTCCGCTTCGTCTCGCTCGACGAGATCGGCGACCGCCTGCTGAACGGGCTCCCCTTCACCGAACCGGTCGCCGCCATCACCTTCGACGACGGCTACCAGGACGTGTACGAGCTGGCGCTGCCGATCCTCGAGCGCAAGGGCATTCCGGCGGCGATGTTCGTCGTCACGGATCTCGTCGGACGCCCCGCGTGGCAGATTCACGACAAGCTGTATCACCTCGTTGCCAAGGCGTTCCGCTGCTGGGAGGACCCGCGGGCGAGGATGTACGGCCTCCTCAGCGACCTGGGGCTGCCGGCGCACGACCTGGCGCGCCGCTCGAACGTCGTCAACCCGATGGTGGCCGTCTCGACGCTGCTGCCCGAGCTGCCACAGGCGGACGTCCGCCGCCTGATGACAGGGCTCGAGCTGAGCGTGGGCAACGGCTTCCACAACGTGCCGCTCACGGTCACGTGGCCGATGGTCAACGACATGCGCCGGCGCGGCTTCACGGTCGGCTCGCACACCAGTACGCACGTGTCGCTGCCCGTGGAGTCGCCCGACCGGATCGCGGCGGAGCTCCAGGAGTCGAAGGCGGAGCTCGAGAGCCACCTCGGCGAACGGATCGATCACTTCGCGTATCCCGGCGGCCACTTCAATACCCAGGTCGTGGAGGCAGTCGCGCGCGCGGGCTATCGCTTCGCGTATACGGCGTGCCGCCACGACGACCCGCATCATCCGCTGCTGACGATCCAGCGCCTCCTGCTGTGGCAGGGATCGTCGGTCAACGGCGACGGCGAGTTCATCCCGGAGATCCTGAGCTGCCAGGCGCACGATCTCTGGCCGCCCGCGCGCCGGTGCGAACGGGTGCACCGGTCATGAACTTCCGTCTCCGCCTCACGGCGGCTGCGGCGCGACAGGTCCGCCTTCGCCCCGCCGGGGCTGCGGCGGGACAGGCGCAGGACATCACCCGCCCCGCGGCGCTGCTCGTCACCGGCCGTGTCGTCGGCCTGGTCGCGTCGTTTGCGATCGGCATCGTGCTGGCGCGCTTCTTCGCGCCCGCGGCGTTCGGCACCTACAAGCAGTTCTTCCTGCTCTACGGGACGCTCTACGGCCTGGCGCAGCTCGGGATGGCCGAGAGCCTCTATTACTTCGTTCCGCGCAACGCGGCGCGCATGCCGCGCTACGTCTGCAACGCCCTCATCACGCTCGCCGGCCGGCCTCGCCTGCCTGGCCGGGCTCTACGCGTGGCGCACGCAGATTGCCGCGCGGCTCAGCAACGCGGCGCTCGCCGACTACATGGTGCTCGCCGGGCTGTTCCTCACGTTCATGCTGATGTCGACGGTGCTCGAGATCGTGATGGTCTCGCGCAAGAAGCACGTGATGGCGGCGGTGACCTACGCGTGCTCCGACATCGTGCGGACGCTGTTCTTCGTCGTGCCCGCGCTCCTGTTCGTCAGCCTGCGCGCGGTGTTCATCGGCGCCACCGCCTTCGCGGCGCTGCGCGTCGCGCTGGTGGTGGTGGCGATCTGGCGCCAGTACGGCCGCGAGTTCCGGGTCGACCTCGGCCTCTGGCGCGAGCAGCTCGCCTACGCCCTCCCCTTCGCGCTCGCCGTCGGCGTCGAGGTGATCCAGCAGAACTACCATCAGTACATCGTCGCCGGCATGTTCGACTCGGCGACGTTTGCCGTCTACGCCGTCGGCTGCCTGCAGATTCCGCTCGTGGACATGATCATGACCTCCACCGTGAACGTCATGATGGTGAAGATGGCGGAGGACGCAGCGCGGCCGGGTCACACGCCAGCCGGCCACGCTGCGTCCCAAGGACACTGCGTCTCTAGTGACACTAACGCGCCGGGAGAGTTGCAGACTGGGCGCGTTAGCGTCACGGCGCACGGCGAGGCCACCGTGGCGCTCTGGCACGAGACGATCTGCCGGCTCGCCTTCCTGATGGTGCCGTTGTCGGTGTTCCTCTTCGTCGTCGCGCGCGAGCTGATCGTCACCCTCTACACCACGACCTACGCGGCCAGCGTGCCGATCTTCATGGTGTGGGCGCTGACGATCCTGCCGTCGATCTTCGCCGTGAACGCGGTCCTGCGCGTGTTCGCGCAGACGCGATTCCTGCTCGTCATGAACCTGATGCGCCTGGCGATGGTGGCGGCGCTGATCGGCTGGTTCCTCTCGTCGTTCGGCATGAGCGGCGCGGTGCTCGTCACGCTCGTCAGCACGCTGCTCGTCAACCTGGTCGGCGTCGGGCGGATTGCGCACCTGCTGCACCTTCCGTTCACGCACACGCTTCCCTGGTCGCGGCTCGCCGGCATCTTCGTGCGCGCGGGCGTGGCGGCCGTGCCCGTGATCTGGCTGACGCGCGCGACCGCGCTGCAGCCGATGGTGGCGCTCGGCGCCAGCGGCGTGACCTACGCGGTGGTCTATTTCGGATTGAGCTATCTCGCCGGCCTGAAGGACGAGCGGGTCCGCCTGCAGGCGGACCCCACCGCTACCCTGGTCCCGGTAGAGTCCGGCTTCAGCCGGACCTAGGAGTCTGCTGTGTGTGGTATCGCCGGAATCGTGCGCTGGGACGGCCAACCCGTTCGTGAAGATGAAATCCGGGCGATGTGCGGCGTCATCGCCCACCGCGGCCCGGACGACGAGGGGGTCTACCTCGGCGACGGCGTCGCCATCGGCATGCGCCGCCTCAGCATCATCGATCTGAACAACGGCTATCAGCCGATCTCCAACGAGGACGGCACCGTCTGGATCGTCTTCAACGGCGAGATCTACAACTACCAGGAGCTGCGCCGCGATCTGCTGAAGCGCGGTCACACGTTCCGCACCGAGAGCGACACCGAGACGATCGTCCATCTCTACGAGGACCTCGGTCCCCGCTGCGTCGATCGCCTGCGCGGGATGTTCGCCTTCGCCATCTGGGACACGCGCCGGCGGCAGGTCCTGCTCGCGCGCGACCGCCTCGGCATCAAGCCGCTCTACTACTGCGAGCGCGACGGCGAGCTGCTCTTCGCCTCGGAGCTGAAGCCCATTCTGCAGATTGCCAGCGTCGAGCGCTCGCTCGACTGGGAATCGGTCGGCCACCTGTTCACCACGCTGGCGACGCCCGCCACGCGGAGCATCGTCAAGGGCGTGCAGAAGCTGGAGCCGGCGCGGTTCGCCGTCGGCAGCCAGGGGCGCAACCTGCGCATCGAGCGCTACTGGGACCTGGACTTCTCGCCGAACGAGCGCGCCACCGAAGCGGAGTTCGTCGAGGAGCTGCGTGAGCGCCTGGCGGAAGCGGTGACGCTGCACCAGATCAGCGACGTTCCCGTCGGCGCGTTCCTCAGCGGCGGCCTCGATTCGAGCGCGGTGGTCGCGATGATGTCGCGCCCCAAGGACGTCGACTTGAAGACGTTCTCGATCGGGTTCGCGGAAGCGACGCACGACGAGCTGCCGCACGCGCGTGAGGTCGCGGCGAAGTTCGGCACCGACCATTACGACCTCGTGCTGCGGCCGAACGTGGTGCAGATCGTCGAGGATCTGACGTGGTACCTCGACGAGCCGTTCGGCGACACGTCCGCGATTCCGACCTACATGGTGTCGAAGCTCGCCGCCGAGCACGTCAAGGTCGTCCTCAGCGGCGACGGCGGCGACGAGCTGTTCGCCGGCTACGACAAGTACGTCGTCGAGGGACGCGAGCGGGTGCGGGAGCAGATTCCGCGCGCGCTGCGGAAGACGGCCGGCGCCGTCGGCGCGATGATGCCGTTCGGCATGACGGGGCGCCGCTTCCTCCGCCACCTCGCACTCGAGGGACCGGACCGCTATTTCGACGCCTCGACGATGTTCCACACCGACGAGATGCGGCGGCTGTTCCGGAGCGAAGCGCTGGTGCAGATCGCGCGGCACGACGCGTGGGCCACCGCGCGCGCCGAATGGCGCGAGCCCGATGGCGACTGGCTCGCCGCGGCGCAGTACGACGACATCAACCGCTACCTTCCGCTCGACATCCTGACGAAGGTCGATCGGATGACGATGGCGCATTCGATCGAGGCGCGGCCGCCGCTGCTCGATCACAAGTTCGTGGAGTTCGCGGCGACCATCCCGGCGCGCTTCCGGCTCCAGGGCGGCGACACGAAGCACATCTTCAAGAAGGCGATGCGCGGCATCCTGCCCGACTCGATCATCGACCGGCAGAAGCACGGCTTCGCGGTGCCGCTCGCGCGCTGGTTCCGGAACGATCTCGACACCTTCGCGCGGGACGTGCTGCTCTCGCCGACGTGCCGCGAGCGAGGCATCTTCGATACGCGCGCCGTGGAGCACCTGTTCCGGCTGCACACGCGCGGCCGCGATCTCGATCTGCAGCTCTGGACGATGCTGTCGTTCGAGTTGTGGTGCCGGCGGTTCCTGGATACGACGGAAGTGCGCGACGTCGCGCCGGCCAGGACGCGAGAGACGCTGCGGAGGCCGGCGCCGCCGGCCATCGTCACGGCGTCGGCGCGGGCAATTCACGCTTCGTAGTCGTCGCCTCTCCGTTCCTGTTCATGTTCGGTTCCGGCGTCGCTCGGCGACGCCGAACTGAACCCCGAAGCCGAACTGTGGAAACCAAGCGGAACGCGAACCTGCCTTGAGAACCTAATCCGGAGAAGGGTGAACCGTTTTTCCCTTTTCCCCCCTCATCTCACCGCAATACAACAACTTACAGCGGCACCGATATTGATCACCCATCCCCCCGTATGCGAATCCTCTGGGTGAAGATGGGGGGCCTGTGGCCGGCGACCACCGGGGGCCGTGTCCGCAGCCTGAACACGATTTCAGAGCTGGCGCGCGGGCACCAGGTCACCGTGATTACCACCCACGGGCAGGGCGACGATCCTGACGGCCTCCAGCAGCAGCTCGCCCACTGCGAGCGCGTGGTCTCGGTCCCCTACGCGGTCCCCAAGCGCGGCAGTGCGTCGTTTGGCGCCGCCGTGGCGCGCTCCTGGTTCTCCCACTACCCCGTCGATCTCTGGAAGTGGCGCGTCCGCGCCGTCCGCCGCGAGGTGGAGCAGGCGCTGGCGAGCGGTGACGTCGACCTGTGCGTCGCCGACTTTCTGTTCGCCGCGGCGAACGTGCCGAGGGGCGACGTGCCCGTCCTGCTCTTCGAGCACAACGTCGAGTACCTGATCTGGCAGCGGCTCGCCAACCTCGAGACCACGTCGTGGAAGCGCGCGCTGTTCGAGATGGAGTGGCGCAAGGTGCGCGCGTGCGAAGCCGAAGCGTGCCGCAACGCGTCGCTGACCATCGCGGTCTCCGACGACGACAGGGATCGGCTCGCGGAGATGAGCGCGGGCAGCCGCGTCGTGTCGATTCCGACCGGCGTCAACACGCAGTACTTCACGCCGCGTCCCGACGCCGAAGTGCCCGCGCACTTGGTGTTCAGCGGCTCCATGGACTGGCATCCGAACGAGGACGCCGTCTGCTACTTCGTCGACACGATCCTGCCGCGGGTGCGCGCGGAGTTCCCGTCCGCCTCGTTCACCATCATCGGCCGGAACCCCGGCGCGCGCGTCCGCGAGCTCGCGACGCAGCCCGGCGTGCACGTCACGGGCACCGTCGACGACGTGCGTCCGTCGATCGCGCAGGGATCGGTCTACGTCGTGCCGCTGCGCGCCGGCAGCGGGACGCGCATCAAGATTTTCGAAGCGCTGGCCATGGGCAAGGCGGTCGTCTCCACGACCGTCGGCGCCGAGGGGCTCGCGCTCGAGTCGGGACGTCATTTCCTCGCCGCCGACACCCCCCACGATTTCGCCCATGCGGTCATCCGGCTGCTCCGCGACCCCGCCCGGCGGCAGGCGCTTGGAGACGCGGGCCGTGCGCTCGTCGAGGCCAACTACTCGTGGACGACGGTCGCGCGCCAGTTCGAAGCACGCTGTGAAGAGGTGGTTGCCGAGCATGCATATCCGGGACGAGAAGCCATCCGTGGTCTTGATCTGTCACGAGCAGGATCCCCTCGACACCGAGGGGCTCGCGTCGTGGCTGGCGAGCAGCCTGCGGTTGGCTGGTCTCATCATCATTCGTGATCCGCGCAGCCGCCTCTGGCGCGC
>Ga0134127_10000529_pt1 | contig 35082 bp, 33 predicted proteins | sample KB31753_FD_96459 | JGI IMG/M metagenome (GOLD analysis project Ga0134127, IMG submission 96459) | Terrestrial soil microbial communities with excess Nitrogen fertilizer from Kellogg Biological Station, Michigan, USA - KB3-175-3 | ecosystem: Environmental > Terrestrial > Soil > Unclassified ...
ACCGGGACGCGCACGACGGAGCGCACGACCAGCCGCGGCGGAAGTTCCGACGTGACTCGCCAGCGCCAGCCGGGGGGTGGCGTCACGACCTCCGGCAAGTTTGAGACGGCCGGCGGAAAGACGGGAACGATCAGCGGCGAGCACGAGCGCGGCCAGGGCACGACGACGATCGCTGGCTCGGGCGGCAACAGCGCGACGATCGACCGCGAACGCACGCAAGGCGGAAACGTCAAGCGGGAGGGCAGCTTCACCGGGCAGGGCGGGCAGACGGTCGACACCGAGACGGTCCGCGACGGCCGCTCCAGCATCACGAAGGCGGAAGGCTCCGGCGGCGGCAGCGCGATCTCGGTGAAGGACGGTCCGGGCGATCGCACGACGATCGGCCAGAGCGGTAGCGGCGACATCTACGCGGGCCACGACGGAAACGTCTACAAGAAGACCGAGAACGGATGGCAGCAGTATTCGGACGGCGGCTGGCAGGACATGCCCAATTCAGACCGCCCGGATCGGCCGGAAGGCGGACTCGGAGACCAGGGGAACCTCGGCGACCGCGCGGGCGGGGATTTCTCGCGCGAAGGTTTTGACGCCGCATCGCGCGATGCCGCACGCAGCGCCGGCGCCGGACAGTACGGCAACCGCGTGCAGGATGTCGGCACTACTGGCGGCCAGTATCAGAACCTGGGCGCGGACCGGGGCGGAGCCGGGGGGTCGAGCATTTCCGGTTCCGCCAGCGTCAGCATGGGCGCGGGCGCCGGCGGAGCGCGGCCGACGCAGGATGTTGGCTCGCTCAATCGCGACTACCAGGACCGGCGCGGCGGCTATAACAGTTATCAGCAGCGCTCATCGACGCGGAGCTCCGGCATGAGCCGCGGCATGGGCGCGCGGCCGCGCCGGCGCTGAAGACAGTTTCCTTCGGAGGACGATCGATGAAGAGCATTCTTGTGGCGGGCCTCGTGGCCCTCGTATGGCTCGCAGCCCCGCACGCGAAGGCGCAGGACGAGCCGAACGGAACCTGGGACGGCCTCGTCGAGGTCAAGCCGAAGCGAATCGACGCCGGCTTCCTGCTGCCGGGCGCGGACTTCCGGCCGTACAAGAAGATCATGATGGATCCGGTCGAGGTCGCGTTCAAAAAGGACTGGATGAAGGACTACAACCGCGACACCGCGACGCTGTCGCAGCGGCTGACCCAGGAAGACATCGACAAAATCGCCAAGGCCGCGCGCGAGAACTTTGAGGAGGTTTTCACCGAGGTCTATCGCGAGGCGGGCCTCGAGATCGTGACGACGCCGGGGCCGGACGTACTCCGCCTGCGGCCCGGCGTCATGGACCTTTACATCGTGGCGCCGGACAACATGACGGCCGGGCGCTCGCGCACCTACACCACCGAAGCTGGCGAGGCGCTACTTTTCCTCGAGGTGCGCGATTCGACGACCGGCGCACTCCTCGGCCGCGCGCTCGACCGGCGCAACACGCGCTACACGGGCCAGGTACAGCTTTCGAACCGCGTCACGAACCTTTCGGACTTCCGCACGCTGTTCAAGCAGTGGGCGGATATCAGCGTGAAGGGTTTCGAGGACCTGCGCGCGCTGTCGCCGATTCCCGAAAACCTGGAGCCCGGCAAGAAGCTGAAGCCCTGAGGAGGGCCGCCCCATGAGCGATCGTTCCACGGCCTCGCGGCCGCTGGCCGCCGGCTGCGCGCTTGCGTTCCTGTTTTCGGCGGGGTTCGCCCGCGCCGACGACTACGACTGGTTCGCAGCCGCGTACCTTTGGGCTGCCGACATCTCGGTCGACAGCAAGGATGCGAGCGTCGGGCTCGACTTCAACGACATTCTCGACAAGCTCGAGATGGCCTTCCAGACCCATGTCGAGGTGCAGGGCGACGATCTTGGCGGCTTTATCGATTTCACCTTCCTCGGCCTCGGGGACAACAAGGCGGGACCGTTCGGAGATGCGCACGCCGACCTCGACATGACGCTGATGGACCTTGGAATGGTCTGGAGTCCGGGAGCGGAGCGGTACTCCGGGTTCGAGGCTTACGGCGGCCTGCGCTACCTCGACACGGACTTCCACCTGGTCATCGATCCGGCGGGCCCGCTGCCGACGGTCGATACCCGCGTGAACGACACGTACACGGACCTGCTCGTCGGCGCGCGTTATCGGTACCCGCTCAACGATCACTGGCGCCTGACTTTCATGGGCGATGTGTCCGGCGGTGAAACCGAGGGCATCTGGAGCGCGGGCGTCCTCGCCGGCTACGTCACGGGACCGCATCACTTCATCGTCGGCTACCGCCATATGGAGGTCGAGGTGAAGGCGAACGGATCGACGGCGAACGAGACCCTGACGGGCCCGCTCATCGCCTATGGCGTGAGCTTCTGAAGGAGCCGCATTTCGGCTCAAAAAGAGGCCATTCACGGGGGTCGCCAGACAGTCGGCAAGCAACTGAAAAACAAGCAAAAAGCCGGTTTTTTCTGCTAGAATTTCCGGCTTATGCAAGACGGTTCCGTGACGCCCCCGACCGACGCCTACGACTCCACCAAAATCAAGGTGTTGAAAGGCCTCGAGGCGGTCCGGAAACGCCCCGGCATGTACATCGGCGACACCGATGACGGCACCGGCCTTCACCACATGGTTTTCGAGGTCGTCGACAACTCGATCGACGAAGCCCTTGCGGGTTACTGCGACCGCATCGTCGTGACGATCCACGCGGACGAGTCGGTGACGGTCACCGACAACGGCCGCGGCATCCCGACGGACATCCACAAGGAAGAGAACCGCTCCGCGGCCGAGGTCATCATGACCGTGCTGCACGCAGGCGGGAAATTCGACGACAACTCGTACAAGGTCGCGGGAGGGCTGCACGGCGTCGGCGTCTCGGTCGTGAACGCGCTCTCCGGTGCGCTGACACTTACGATCGCGCGCGACGGGAAGCTCCATCGCCAGCAGTACCGCATGGGCGAGCCGCTCGGTCCGCTCGCGGTGGTCGGCACGACGGCCGAGCGCGGCACGACCATTCGCTTCAAGCCCAGCAACACGATCTTCACGAACACGACCTTCTCGTATGACTGGCTGGCCAAACGCCTCCGGGAACTGTCGTTCCTGAACTCGGGCGTGCGCATCGAGCTCGTGGACGAGCGCGAGGACAAGAGCGACGTGTTCCAGCATGAGGGCGGCGTGTCGGCCTTCGTGCAGTACCTGAACCGCAGCCGCACCGCGATCCACCCGAACATCTTCTACTTCCAGAGCCAGGAAGGCCTGATCTCGGTCGAGGTCGCAGCGCAGTGGAACGACTCCTACCAGGAGTCCATGTACTGCTACACGAACAACATCCCGCAGAAGGACGGCGGCACGCACCTTGCGGGCTTCCGGGCCGCGCTCACGCGCAAGATCAACGAGTTCATCGACAAAGAGGGCCTCGCGAAGCGCGAGAACGTCTCCCTGACGGGCGACGACGCACGCGAGGGCATGACCGCCATCCTCTCGATCAAGATGCCGGACCCGAAATTCTCCTCGCAGACCAAGGACAAGCTGGTCTCGTCGGAGGTGAAGGGCGCCGTGGAATCGGCGGTTGCGCAGAAGCTGGGGGAGTTCCTGCTCGAGCGGCCGGCGGACGCCAAATCCATCTGCCTCAAGATCATCGACGCCGCCCGCGCCCGCGAAGCCGCGCGCAAGGCGCGCGAGATGACACGCCGGAAGGGGGCCCTCGACTCCTCGGGCCTGCCCGGCAAGCTCGCCGACTGCCAGGAAAAGGACCCGGGCAAATCGGAGATCTTCCTGGTCGAGGGCGAATCGGCCGGCGGATCCGCCAAGCAGGGCCGCGACCGGCGCACGCAGGCCGTGCTGCCGCTCAAGGGCAAGATCCTGAACGTCGAGAAAGCGCGCTTCGACAAGATGCTCTCGTCCCAGGAGGTCGTGACGCTCATCAGCGCGCTCGGGACAGGGATCGGCCGCGATGACTTCGACGTCGCGAACCTGCGCTACCACCGCGTCATCATCATGACGGACGCGGACGTCGACGGCAGCCACATCCGAACCCTGCTCCTCACCTTCTTCTACCGGCAGATGCCGGAGTTGATCGAGCGCGGTCACGTGTACATCGCGCAGCCGCCGCTCTTCAAGATCAAGCGCGGCAAGCAGGAGACCTACGTGAAGGACGAGGCGGAGCTCGACCAGCTCCTGCTCTCCGCCGCGCTCGACGACGCGGCGCTGCACGTGAATGCGGAGGCGCCGCCGCTTTCGGGCTCGGCGCTCGAGATGCTCGCCCGCCAGTACATGGAGGTGAAGGCGATCATCGGCCGCTGGTCGCGCCGCTACGACCGCCGCCTGCTCGAGCAGCTCCTCGCGATGCGGCCGGTGGGCGAGCAGCAATTCGCGGATGTCGCGTGGCTCGAGGGCTGGGTCACGGAGCTCGAGGCGCGGCTCAATGCGGGGGGCAGCCTCGTGCACAGCTACAAGCTCGCCGTGCGCCGCAACGAGGCGGGTGAGCCGGAGCGCGTCGACGTTTCCCGCACCGAGCACGGCGTCACGACGGAGAAGCACCTGCAGCCGGAGTTCTTCGAGTCCGCCGAATACGGGCGGATCGCCGAGCTCGGCACGACGCTCACCGATTTCATCGGCGCGGGCGGCTACGTCACCCGCGGCAACGCGCGCCAGGACATCGCGGGCTTCCCGGAGGCCATCACCTGGCTCCTCGAGGAGGCGCGAAAGGGACAGGCGATCCAGCGCTACAAGGGGCTCGGCGAGATGAACCCGGGGCAGCTCTGGGAGACCACGATCAACCCGGACGTGCGCCGCCTGCTCCAGGTGCGCATCGAGGACGCGGTCGCCGCCGACGATATCTTCACGACGTTGATGGGCGATGCGGTCGAGCCCCGGCGCGAGTTCATTGAAAAGAACGCGTTGTACGTCGCCAACCTCGACGTCTAGTCCTTTGCCAAGTTGGCGTTGACTCGCAGCCGGGCCCCGCTATGGTGGGGACGGCAGGGAAGCATCCGCTGGAATGCAGGAAGGATTCGTCATGGACTTCAACAAGTTGCGATCGGGCGCGCTGCTCATATGCCTCGCCTTCGGCGCAGCCGCGACCGCAGAGGCCGCGGAGCCCGGCTGGTATTTCGTCGCCTTCGGGGGCGAGACGAGCGCCTCAGGGCTCAGCGAAAGCCAGTCGGAAGAGAACCTCGTCCGGCTCTTCCAGTCGGGCGGGCTAGACGTCGTCGACGCTACCTCGAATATCGACGATTCGGACACGGCCTATGGCCTGACGGGCGGCTACCAGTTCAACGATCACATCGCCTTCGAGTTCGCGTATGTCGACCTCGGCTCGTTCAACAACCAGGCGACCGTCACGGTGACCGACGGCACGAACCAGGCCGACGCCGATGTCACGCTCGAGACCTCGGCCATCGGTCCGGTCGTGTCGATGCTCGGCGTCCTCCCGCTTGGCGAGCGATTCTCGCTGTACGGACGTGCGGGCCTTTCTTTCCTGAACGCAGACGGGACGGCGCGGATCACGATCGCCGACCAGACCCAGCGGGCCAGCCAGACGTCGCAGAAGACCGACCCGATGTTCGGCGTCGGAGCGGAATTCAACTTCAGCAAGTACTGGGCGATTCGCCTGGCCTGGGATCGCTACATCGACGTGGGTACCCAAGACGTCTCGGGCGACATCGACGCTGACGTCATCACCCTCGGCATCCGGATGGGCGGGGGCTGGTTCCGCTAAGCGCTGCCGGCGCGTAGCCGCGCCATCGTTTCCTCGATCCAGGACTGCACCTCGGCATTCAGCTCCCGCGGGTCGCGACCAGCCGACTCGATCGGCGGTCCGATCACGACCCGCACCACCCCGGGCTTCTTCACGAGCCCGCGCCGCGGCCAGTAGTCACCGGCGTCGTGCGCGACAGGCACGAGCTTGACGCCCGCCTGCGACGCGAGGAGCGCGCCCGACATTCCGTACTTGCGCGTCTCGCCCGGCGCCATGCGCGTGCCTTCCGGAAAGATGAGTACCCAGATGCCGGCGGAGAGGCGCTCGCGCCCGAGGTCGAGCACCTGGTTGACGGCGCGGTGCCCTGCACCGCGGTCGATGGCGATGCACTTCAGGAGCCAGGTGGCCCAGCCGACCAGCGGAATCCAGAGGATCTGCCGCTTCAGCACCCAGGCCTGCGGCGGGAACACGATCATCTGCGCGAGCGTTTCCCAGGTGGAGGTGTGTTTCCACATCGTGACGTGCGCACCTTCGCGCGGGATCCGCTCCGCTCCGTCGATCATCCAGTCGAGGCCACAGAGGATCTTGAGCAGCCAGAAATTCGAACGCGCCCAGCCGCGTGCGAAGCCGTAGAGCTGCCTGAACGGCAGCCACCCGCACAGCACGATCGCCAGGCCCCAGGCGAGGGAATCCACGAAGAACAGGCCCGTGAAGAGGACCGAGCAGATCCATTGCAGCGCCGTGATTCTGCGCCACTTCGGGATGCTTGCAGACATCCGCGAGACCGCGTTTCAGCCCGGCAGACGGGACAGGTTGGCCATGTGCAGGAACAGGCGCGAGAGCGCCGCCAGGAGCGCGAGTCGATTGGCCCGCACGCGCACGTCGTCCGCCATCACGAGCACGTGATCGAAGAACGCATCGACGGAGCCCCGCAACGAAGCGAGGCGCGTCAGCGCATCCGCATATCGCCGCGCAGTGACGAGACGCTCGACGTCGAGCCGAAGCGCCTCGACTTCAGCCGCGAGCTGGCGCTCGTGCGGGTCGGTCAGGAGGCCGGGATCGACGCGCGGGCTCGGCTGCTCGCCGGCTTTCCTGAGGATGTTGGCGATGCGCTTGTTGGCCGCCGTCAGCCCGGTCGCATCGGGGAGTTGCAGGAAGCCTGCGAGCGCGCGCAGGCGATTGTCGAAATCGAGCGGTGAGGCCGGGCGCGTGTCGAGCACGGCGTCGAACATCTCGGTGGTAACGCTGCTGCCCGCCTCCAGGTACCAGGCGCGCAGTCGCTCCATCATGTAGTCGTAGATTTCTTCGGCGAGGCCTTCCGCCGGAGGTTTACCGCCCAGCCGCGCAAGATCCGCAGCCACGGAATCGAGCGCACTCCGGATGAGCTCACGCAAGTCGACCGCGATGCCGGTCTCGATCAGGATGCGCAGCACGCCGAGGGCAGAGCGGCGCAGGCCATACGGATCCCGGGTGCCCGTCGGCTTCTGCCCGATGGCGAAGACGCCGACCAGCGTGTCGAGCTTGTCGGCCACCGCGAGCGCGAGGCCGGCACCGGTCGCCGGCAGCGCATCGCCCGCGAAGCGCGGAAGGTATTGCTCGGCGAGGGCCGCGGCGACCTCCGCCGACTCGCCGTCGTGCACGGCGTAGTAGCGTCCCATCACGCCCTGCAATTCCGGGAATTCCCCCACCATCGCCGTCAGGAGGTCGCATTTCGCGAGCTCGGCCGCACGTTGGGCCGCCTGGGCGTCCTTGCCGGCGACCCGCGCGATCTGGACGGCGAGCGCCGTGATCCGCACGGTCTTGTCGGCGAGCGTGCCGAGCTGGGCCTGGAAGGTCACGGCCGCGAGCGATTCGCGGCGCGAGTCGAGTGTCGCCTTGCGGTCCGCGGCATAGAAGAAGGCAGCGTCGGCCAGGCGCGGGCGCACGACGCGCTCGTTACCGGCGCGGACCTGCGACGGGTCGCGGCTCTCGAGGTTCGCGACCGCGACGAAGCGCGGCATGAGTTTGCCGTCGGCACCGCGCAGCGGGAAATAGCGCTGGTGGTCCTGCAACGTCGCGACGAGCACCTCGGGCGGCAGCTCGAGGAAGCGCGGCTCGAAGTGGCCCGCGATCGGCACGGGCCATTCGGTCAGCGCCGTCACCTCGGCCAGCACGGCAGGGTCGATGACGGCCGTGCCGCCCTCCGTCTCCGCGGACGCGGCGACACCGGCGCGGATGCGCTCGCGGCGCGCCTCGAAGTCGGCGCGCACGAAACCCTTTTCGAGCGCGGCGAGGTAGCCGCCGGGCGAACGGAGCGCGATCGGCTTCTTCGTGTGGAAACGATGGCCGCGGGTCATGCGGCCGGCCGCGATGCCGAGGATCTCGCCGGCAACGACCGATTCGCCGTGCAGCATCACCACCCAATGCACGGGTCGGACGAACTGCGCCGTGCCGTCGCCCCAGCGCATCCGTCGAGCGATCGGCAGGCCGTCGAGCGCTGCCTGCACGATGCCGGGAAGGAGCCTCGCGGCCGGCTCGCCGGCGCGGGTCGTGCGGCAGAAGAGGAACTCGCCTTTGGCATCCTTGATGCGCGTGAGCTCGTCGACGCCGACGCCACAGGACTCGGCGAATCCCTTCGCGGCACGAGTCGGCTGGCCGGCGGCGTCGAAGGCGGCGGAAACCGCCGGGCCCCGGCGCTCGACACGCTGCTCCGGCTGCTGATCGAGGAGCTTTGGGACGGCGACCGCCAGGCGGCGCGGCGTGAAATAAGCCTTCGCAGGGCTGTGCGACAGGCCCGCGGCCTCGAGGCCGGCGACGAGGCCGTCCCGGAATGCCTCGCCGAGGGCCTCGAGGCTCTTCGGCGGCAATTCCTCGGCGCCGATCTCGACCAGGAAGTCGTGGCGGTTCACTTGGAGCGCCTGGTCATGCGGACGGTGGTCTCCGCGCCGCGTGCTGGCTGCGGCATGCGTACCGTGGACTCCTGCCGCAACAGCGGGAATCCCTTCGCCTCGCGGCTCGCGGTGTAGGCGCTCGCGACGGCGCGCGCGAGGGCGCGCACGCGCAGGATGTAGCGCTGGCGCTCCGTCACGCTGATGGCCTTGCGCGCGTCGAGCAGGTTGAAGACGTGCGAGGCCTTCAGCGTCTGCTCGTAGGCCGGCAGCGGCAGCGCAGCCTCGAGCAGGGACTTGCAGTTCTTCTCGCGCTGGTCGAACTCCGCGAACAGCGACGCCGTATCGGCCTGTTCGAAGTTGAAGGCGGACTGTTCGACCTCGTTCTGGTGATACACATCCCCGTAGGTCAATCGGCCTTGCGGGCCGTCGGCCCACAGGAGGTCGTAGACGCTCTCGACACCCTGCAGGTACATCGCGAGGCGTTCGAGGCCGTAGGTGATCTCGCCCATCACGGGCCTGCAATCCAGCCCGCCCGCCTGCTGGAAGTAGGTGAACTGGGTGACTTCCATGCCGTTCAGCCAGATCTCCCAGCCGAGACCCCAGGCACCGAGCGTGGGCGATTCCCAGTTGTCCTCGACGAGTCGAATGTCATGCACGAGCGGGTCGATGCCGAGCGTGACGAGCGAGCCGAAGTAGCGCTCGATGATGTCGTCGGGCGAGGGCTTCATGACGACCTGGAACTGGTAGTAGTGCTGCAGCCTGAACGGGTTGTCGCCGTATCGGCCGTCCGTAGGCCTCCGGCTCGGCTGGACGTACGCGGCATTCCAGGGCTCGGGCCCGAGCGCGCGCAGGAAAGTCGCGGTATGAAAAGTACCCGCGCCGACTTCCATGTCGTAAGGCTGAAGCAGGACGCAGCCCTCTCCCGCCCAGTAGCGCTGTAGCGTCAGGATCAGCTCCTGGAATGTCTGAGGCGCGGATTTTTCAGCGCTTTTTGCCATGCGCAAGTATAGCGAGGAGCGGCTTCACTTCCGCCTCGGTGAGGTCGCGCCAGCGTCCGGGAGGCAGGTCGCCGAGCCGGATGTGCATGATGCGGACGCGGACGAGACGCTTCACGCGCCAGCCGAGCGCGGAGCACATGCGGCGGATCTGGCGGTTGAGTCCCTGCGTCAGCACGATGCGGAAGCGATTCGGACCGGCGCGCGTCACGGCAGCCGGCTTCGTCTTCTCGGCTCCGATGCGAACCCCCCGACCCATCATCGCGAGGAAGGTGTCTGTGACATCGGGCTCGACCGTCACCAGGTATTCTTTCTCGTGACCGCGCTCAACGCGCAGGACTTCGTTGACGATGTCGCCGTCGTTCGTGAGGAGGATGAGTCCCTCGGAGTCCTTGTCGAGACGACCGACCGGAAAGATGCGCTCCCGGTGGCCGACGAAGTCGACGATGTTGTCCGGCACCGCGTCATCAGTTGTGGAGGTGATGCCGCGCGGCTTGTGGAGCGCGAGGTAGACGGCCTTGCGGCGTACCGGCAGCGGCTCGCCGTCGACGAGCACCACGTCGCCCGGCCGCACCTGGGTGCCCAACTCCCCTTTCGCGCCGTTGACGGTCACCCGGCCGGCGGCGATCCAGGCGTCTGCCTCGCGCCGGCTCGCCACGCCGCTCTCGCTGATGTGCTTGTTGAGCCGCATCGGGCGGCCAGTGTGCCGAGCACGCGTTGGAAAGTCGTCGCACCATCACAGTGCATCTGATATCGTGCGCGCACCATTCGGGTGCGACGGCAGTCCGGTCCGCCGATGATGACCATATAACGTATTGATTTACAGGCTCGTAGTACGAAGCTTGAGCTGGCACGAGGCTTGCACCACGACGGGGATCGCGATCGACCGCGCATGAACCAGGGAGATGACGATGGGCCCCGCCGAAGTACTCAAGCTGATCAAGGAGAAAGAGGCTACCTACTGCGACCTGCGCTTCACGGACACTCGCGGGAAAGAACAACACGTTTCGATTCCCACGCGCCTCGTGACCGAGGACTTCTTCGTCGACGGGAAGATGTTCGACGGCTCCTCGATCGCCGGTTGGAAGGGCATTAATGAGTCCGACATGATCCTGATGCCGGACGCGTCGACGGCCATGATCGACCCGTTCTACGAGGAGACGACCCTCCTCCTCCGCTGCGACGTCGTCGAGCCGACGACGATGCAGGGCTACAACCGCGACCCGCGCTCGCTCGCGAAGCGTGCCGAGGCTTACCTCAAGTCGACCGGCATCGCGGATTCCTGTCTCTTCGGTCCCGAGAACGAGTTCTTCATCTTCGACAGCGTGCGCTGGACCAACGAGCTGCACGGCTGCAGCTACCACATCGACTCTGTGCAGGGCGCCTGGAACTCCGGCACGAGCTACGACGGCGGCAACCTGGGTCATCGCCCAGGCGTGAAGGGCGGCTACTTCCCGGTGCCGCCGGTCGACCGCTTCCAGGACCTGCGCACCGCGATGTGCCAGGCCTGCGAAGAGCTCGGCCTCCGGGTCGAGGTGCACCACCACGAAGTCGCGACCGGCGGCCAGGGCGAGATCAACGTCGCGGCGAACACGCTGACCAAGAAGGGCGACGAGGTCCAGATCCTGAAGTACGCGCTGTGGAACGTCGCGCACGGCTACGGCAAGACGCTGACCTTCATGCCGAAGCCGCTCGTCGGCGACAACGGCAACGGCATGCATGTCCACCAGTCGCTGCAGAAGGACGGCAAGAACCTCTTCGCCGGCGAGCGCTACGCGGGGCTCTCCGACATCGCGCTCTACTACATCGGCGGCATCATCAAGCATGCAAAGGCGCTGAACGCGTTCACGAATCCCGGCACGAACAGCTACAAGCGTCTCGTGCCCGGCTTCGAGGCGCCGGTCATGCTCGCTTACAGCGCGCGGAACCGCAGCGCGTCGATCCGCATCCCCTGGGTGTCGGGCCCGAAGGGCAGGCGAATCGAGGTGCGCTTCCCCGATTCACTCGCGAACCCGTACTTCGCGTTCGCGTCGATGCTGATGGCGGGGCTCGACGGCATCCAGAACAAGATCCATCCGGGCGAGGCATCGGACAAGGACCTGTACGACCTGCCGCCGGAGGAGGCGAAGAACATTCCGGAGGTCTGCCACTCGCTCGACATGGCGCTCGAGCACCTCGATGGTGACCGCGAGTTCCTGAAGCGCGGCGGCGTGTTCAGCGACGACCTGATCGATGCATACATCGGGCTGAAGGAAAGCGAAGTCACGCGTTTCCGCATGTCGACGCACCCGGCCGAGTTCGACATGTACTACAGCCTCTGAGACGCAGTTCACACTTTGTCAGCCCGGCGGGGCAGGGGATATGCTGTCGTCATGCGCATGCTCCTCGTCCTCGCCGGACTGGCGGTGTCCCTGGCGGCTACATCCCAGGAGATTTACCGGTGGGTGGACAAGGACGGCATCGTCCACTATGCGGACCAGCCGGGCTCTTCCAATGCGGAGCTCATCAACGTCATCGAGCCGAGCACCTACGAAGCGCCGGAAAGCTCGTCGGCTTCCACGTCGGGCGGGGTCGACAGCGGCAGCAGCACGGAGCCTGCGGAATCGCCGTACACCTCGCTGTCGATCGTGTCGCCGACGCCGGAGCAGGTGTTTTTCGGTGCGGACGCAGTGGTGAACGCGTCCGTAGAGATCGGCGGCGGCACGCTGCAGCCAGACCATTCACTCGTGTTCTTCCTGAATGGCAACCGCCAGCCGGCCGAGGGCGGAAGCGCGCAGTTCTCCAACCTCGCGCGCGGCTCCTATTTCCTGCGCGCCGCGGTGCTCGACCAGAACGGCAAGCCGGTGATCCAGAGCCAGCAGATTTCATTCCACGTGCGGCAACCCTCGATCCTCTCGCCGCAGAGCCCGCAGGCGCCGAAAGTCCCCGCGAAGCCGACGCCCAAGCCCGCGCCGAAGCCCGCCACGCCGCCCCGCATGTAGGCGCCGCACTGGCGCGAGAGACGCGCCGTGCCCGCTGATTCCGTTGCACGCGTACCCGATCCCGCCGCGCTGCTCGACCTGATCGCGACGGCTGTCCTCGTCGTCGACGCGCGTTCCGAAGTCGCCTGGCTCAACGACGCGGCGGCAGACCTGCTGGCGACCAGCCCCGCGTCCGCGCGCGGGCGGCCGCTTGCTTCGCTACTCGCGAACGGTGCCGCACTCGAGTCGCTCCTGGCGCGTAGCCGCGAGAGCGCCGAGCCGATTGCGCTCCGTGCCTTCAGCCTCGCGCCGGCGGCCCGCGCGGACTCGCGCTACCAGGTGGACGTCTCGCTCACGCCGCTCGCGGCCGCGATGCCGGGCGGAGTCTTGGTCGAGGTCGCGGACACGACGCAGCCCTCGCGCATGACACGCGACTCGGCGCTGCTCGCACAACAGGGCGGCAGCCGCGTGATGGCGCGCCAGCTCGCGCACGAGATCAAGAACCCGCTCGGTGGGCTCCGCGGCGCCGCGCAGCTACTCGAGCGCGAGCTGCCGACCGAGGAGCTCAAGGAATACACGCGCGTCATCATCGGCGAGGCGGATCGGCTCCGGGCCCTCGTCGACAGCCTGCTCGGGCCCGCCCGGCCGGTGCGGCGCGAGCTCGCGAACGTGCACGAGCTGATCGACCGCGTTTACCGCCTCGCGCGCGCCGAGGCGCCGGCGGGCGTCTCGATCGAGCGCGACTACGACCCGAGCCTGCCGTCGCTCGCGCTCGACCGCGACCTTCTCGTGCAGGCCATGCTGAACCTGGCGCGAAATGCCGTGCAGGCGCTCGGCGAGCGCGGACGGCTGACGCTCAGGAGCCGCGCGCTCACGAACGCGACGATCGGCACCGAGCGTCACCGCGTTGTCGCCTCGCTCCAGTTCGAGGACGACGGCCCGGGGGTGCCGCCCGAGCTCGGCGAGACGATCTTCTATCCGCTCGTGACGGCGCGCGCCGACGGCACAGGCCTCGGCCTCGCCGTCGCGCAGGACATCGCGACGCGCCACGGCGGCATCATCGAGTTCGACAGCCGGCCGGGGCGCACCGTGTTTTCGATGCTATTGCCGATGGAGAACGGGCATGACGAAGCCGCTTGAAGTCTGGGTCGTGGACGACGATGCGTCGATCCGCTGGGTGCTGGAGCGCGCGCTTCGGCAGGGTGGCACCGAGCCGCGGACCTTCGAGCATGCGGACGCCGCGCTCGCGGCGCTCGCGACGCGCCGGCCCGACGTGCTCCTGACCGACGTGCGCATGCCGGGCACGGAGGGGATGCGCCTGCTCGAGATCGCGCGGCGCGACCATCCGGAACTGCCGGTGATCGTGATGACGGCGCATTCCGACCTTGAACACGCTGTCGCTGCTTACCGCGGCGGCGCCTTCGAGTACCTGCCCAAGCCCTTCGACATCGACGAGGCAGTCGCGCTCGTGCGCCGCGCCTCGGCGCCGGGCGCGGCGGGAGCGGCGGAGGGCGCTGCGGCGCCGATCCCCGGCATCCTCGGCCAGGCGCAGGCAATGCAGGAAGTGTTCCGCGCGATCGGTCGCCTCTCGCGCTCGAGTCTCTCGGTGCTCGTGACCGGTGAGTCGGGCACCGGCAAGGAACTCGTCGCCCGCGCACTGCACCGGCACAGCCCGCGCGCGAACGGCCCGTTCATCGCGCTCAACACCTCAGCGATCGCCTCGGAGCTCCTCGAGTCGGAGCTCTTCGGTCACGAGAAGGGCGCGTTCACCGGCGCCGACGCGATGCGCCGCGGCCGCTTCGAGCAGGCGGACGGCGGAACGCTCTTCCTCGACGAGATCGGCGACATGAGCGTGGCACTGCAGGTGCGGCTCCTGCGCGTGCTCGCGGAAGGCGAGTTCTACCGCGTCGGCGGAAGCACGCCGATCCGCGTGGACGTGCGCGTGATCGCGGCGACGCACCAGGACCTCGACGCGCTCGTGAAGCTGGGGAAGTTCCGAGAGGACCTGCTGCACCGGCTGAACGTGATCCGCATACGCGTGCCTTCGCTGCGCGAGCGTCCCGGCGACATACCGGAGCTGCTGACGCACTACCTTGCGCTCGCCGCGCGCGAGCTCGGCGCGGAGCCGAAGACCCTGACCGCGGAGGCCCGCAGCCGCCTCGTCGCCTTCGCATGGCCGGGCAACGTGCGCCAGCTCGTCAATGCGACGCGCCGGCTCACGGTGACGGCGCCGGGCCGCGAGATCCGCGCCGAGGACATCCCGCCGGACCTCGGAGGCGAGGGCGCGGCCGCGCCCACGGCGGACGACTGGTGCCGCGAGCTCGAAGCCTGGGCCGCGCGGCATCTCGCGGGCGGCGGAGCGCCGCTGCTGGACGTCGCGACTGCGCGCTTCGAGCGCACGCTCGCGCAGGCCGCGCTCGAGCGCGTGCAGGGCCGGCGGCAGGAAGCGGCGAAACTGATCGGCTGGGGCAGGAATACGCTGACGCGGAAGCTGCGCGAGCTCGGGCTCGAATAAGATAACGGCGTGAGCCTCGAAGTCCTCAAGGAGCTCGGCGACGCCACCTATTACGGCAACGAGCTGCGCGCCTGGGGCGAGGCGTTCGTCACGTTCGGCCTCTGGTTCACGGTGCTGCCGCTCGCGCGCGCCACCATCGGGCGGCGGCTGGCGAAGCGCACGGCCGACCGCCCGGTCAATTTCCTGCTGCTGCTCAGGGCGCTGATCGACGCGACGACGCGCGTCTTCATGTTCGCTATCGCGATCTACCTCGCGCTGCGATGGCTCAAGATCCCGCCGCGGGCGGAGAAGCTCGTCGATACCTCGATCCTCGTAGTGACCTGGTGGCAGGTCGGCCACTGGCTGTCGGCGCTCGTCCAGCACCTGATCGAGGTGCGCCGTGGCCGCGAATTCGCAGGGACCGAGGGCGCCGCAAGCCTCAACATCCTCCGCTTCGTCGCAGTGATGATCGTGTGGATCATCGCCGTCCTGATGTTGCTCACGAACCTCGGCGTGAAAGTCGGCCCGCTGATCGCGGGGCTCGGCATCGGCGGCGTCGCGATCGCACTCGCGCTCCAGAACCTGCTCGGCGACCTGTTCGCCTCGCTTTCCATCGCGCTCGACAAGCCGTTCCGCGTCGGCGACTTCCTGGCGATCGGCGAAGAGCGGGGCACGGTCGAGCAGATCGGCATCAAGAGCACGCGGCTGCGCTCGGTGACGGGCGAGCAGATCGTGATGTCGAACGGAGACGTCCTGAAAAGCCGTGTCCGGAACTATGGCCTGATCCCGGAGCGGCGCGCGGAGCTGCAGCTTCGGATCGCCTATGAGACGCCGCGGAAGCTGATCGCGGAGGTGCCGAAGATGATCGAGGCCGCGATCCGCGCGGAGAACAAGGTGCGCTTCGAGCGCGCGCACTTCGCGCGCTACGGGGACTACGCCTTCATCTTCGAGGCGGTGTACTACGTGCAGGACAGCGAGCTGCAGGCGTTCATGGACGCCCAGCAGTCGATCAACCTCCGCCTCCTCGACGAATTCTCGCGCCGCGGGGTGACGCTCGCCTACCCGACGTCGCGCTCGATGGCCATCCAGCCGCCCGCGCCGCCGGAAGCGGCGAGCTAGCCGCCGCAGTCTTCCGCGCGACCCGGCTTCAGCGTGCCGGTGAGCTCACGGACGGACGTCATGCCGGCGTCGCCGAGGTAGCGGGCGATGCCGTCGTTGACCTTCGGGCAGAGAAGGGGGTCATAGAAGAGCGCGGTGCCGAGGCCGACGGCGGTCGCGCCCGCGACGAGGAACTCGATGGCGTCCAGGGCGCTCGCGATCCCGCCCTGGCCGATGATCGGTATGCGCTTCGGGGCCGCGACTTCGTAGACCTGCTTCACCTTGAGGAGCGCGATCGGCTTGATCGCGGGCCCCGAGACGCCGCCCTGCACGTTGCCGATCACCGCGCGCCGCGTCTGCGCGTCGATCATCATGCCGGAGATCGTGTTGATGACGGCGAGCCCGTCGCTGCCTGCCTCGATGCAAAGGCGCGCATTCTCGCGGATGTCGGTCTGGTTGGGCGAGAGCTTGGTGATGAGCGGCTTCTTCGTCTTCGCGCGGCAGGCGGCGACGACGCGCGCGCTCATCTCGGGATAGTTGCCGAACTGCACGCCGCCTTCCTTGACGTTCGGGCAGGAGATGTTGATCTCCATCGCGTCTATGGCTGAGTCGTCGAACCGGCGCGTGACCTCTGCGTACTCCTCGATCGTCGAGCCGCAAACGTTCGCGATGAACCGCGTCTCGCCGAAGTCGAGCGTCGGCAGGATCTTGCGCACGACGTGGTCGACCCCGGGATTCTGCAGGCCGATCGCGTTGATCATGCCGTAGGGTGTCTCGGTCACGCGGTGTGGCGGGTTACCGAGGCGCGGCTGTGCGGTGGTCCCCTTGAGGACGATGGCGCCGACGTGGCGGTTCGAGAAGCCCGCGACGCGCGTGTACTCCTCGCCGAAGCCGACGCAGCCCGAGAGCAGCACGATGGGAGACGCGAACTTCAGCCCGCAGAAGTCGAGGGCAAGCGAAGGAGCGGGGCCGGCCGTGTCCACGATACCTATCATAAGAGGGGACAGTCCCCTTTTCCGCAGGGCCGGAAAGGGCGACAGTCCCCGCCAATGATGTTCCTGACGAGCTGCCATGTTCCACGTCATCCTCTTCGAGCCCGAAATCCCGCCGAACGCGGGCAACGTCATCCGCCTCTGCGCGAATACCGGCTCGACGCTGCACCTCGTCAGGCCGCTCGGCTTCGCGCTCGACGACGCGCGCGTCAAGCGTGCAGGGCTCGACTACCATGAGATGGCGCGCGTGCGCCAACACGACAGCCTCGAGGCTTGCCTGCGGGAGCTCGATCGCCGCCGCGTGTTCGCGGTCGAAACGGGCGAAGGTGCGCGCTACGACGAGGCGCGGTTTACCGCCGGAGACGCCTTCCTCTTCGGTCGCGAGACCGCGGGATTGCCCGGCGAAATCCTGGCCGGCTGGCCGCGCGAGCAGCTGATCCGCCTGCCGATGGTCCCCGGCAACCGCAGTCTCAATCTCTCGAACGCCGTCGCCGTCGTCGTGTTCGAGGCGTGGCGACAGCTGGGCTTTGCCGGAAGCTGATCAGGCACACTATCGGAAGCGGGCGAGGGGCGACGGGATGAAAAGGACCAGCAGCGATCACGCCTTCACGGCACAGGAACTCAAGGGCACGAGGCAGGAGCCGACCTATTCCGGTGCACTGAGCTTCCTGCGACGGCGCTACACGAGAGACCTGGCGGGCGTCGACGTCGCCGTGACCGGCATCCCGCTCGACACCGCGACGACGAGCCGGCCCGGAGCCCGTTACGGGCCGCGGGGCATTCGCCTGATGTCCAGCCAGATCGCCTGGGCTCGGCCCTACGGGTGCAACTTCGACCCCCTGGAGAAGCTCGCGGTCGTCGACTACGGAGACTGCGTCTGGGATCACGGCAGGCCTGCGGAGATCCCCGCGGCGATCGAAGCGCATGCCGACGCCATCATCTCGACAGGCGCGGCGATGCTGTCGATGGGCGGCGATCACTTCGTCAGCTATCCGTTGCTGAAGGCCCACGCGAAACGGCATGGCCCGCTGTCGCTGATCCATTTCGACGCGCATTCCGATACGTGGAATGACGCGGACGGGACGGGGCGCGTCGATCACGGCACGATGTTCTATCACGCCGCGCGCGAGGGCATCGTCGATCCAAAGCGGTCCGTGCAAATCGGGCTCAGGACCCACAACGACGACCTCATGGGCTTCAATGTCCTCGATGCGCCGTGGGTGCACGAGCGCGGCGCGACGGCCGTCGCAGCCGAGGCGCGCCGCATCGTCGGCAGAAATAAGGTGTATCTGACCTTCGACATCGACTGCCTGGACCCGAGCTTCGCGCCGGGGACCGGAACGCCGGTCGCCGGCGGGCTGTCGACGGCCCAGGCGTTCGCGATCCTGAAGGGGCTCGCCGGCATCGATTTCGTGGGGATGGACATCGTGGAAGTCGCGCCCCCCTATGACGTGGCAGACATCACGGCGCTCGCTGCTGCGCACATCGCACACGAGTGGCTTGCGCTCTATGCCGTGCGGCCAGGAGGGCCGGCGGCCTAGGCAGCCTTCTCAATTCTCCGGCGTAACCGCCCTCGCCAGCATGGCCTTCACCACCTGGTCGATGGGCACGCCTTCATGCAGCACTTCGTAGACGTGCCGGCAGATCGGCATGTCGACGCCATGCCTTTGCGCGACTTCGTGCACCGCCTTGGCCGCGTGATAACCCTCAACGACCTGGCCAATCTCCGCAATCGCCTGGTCGACCGGCTTGCCCGCCGCGAGCGCGCGGCCGAAGCGCCGGTTGCGCGACTGGTCGTCGGTGCAGGTCAGCACGAGGTCGCCAAGGCCGGCGAGGCCCATGAGCGTCTCGCGCTTTGCGCCGAGCGCGACGCCGAGGCGCATGAGCTCGGCGAGGCCGCGGGTGATCAGGAAGACTCGGCTGTTCGAGCCGTAGCCGAGGCCGTCCGAGCAACCGGTCGCGATCGCGAGCACGTTCTTGACCGCACCGCCGATCTCGACGCCAACGATGTCGGTCTGGGTGTAGGCGCGGAAGCCGCCGGACGAAATGCGCTCCGCGAGCGATCGGGCGAAATCCTCATCGGGCGACGCGACCGCGATCGCGGTCGGCAGGCCCTGGCCGACTTCCTTCGCGAATGTCGGCCCGGAGAGCACGGCGATCGGGACGCCGGGACCCAGCACTTCGCTCGCAACCTGGTGCGGAAGCTTGCCGCTCGATAGCTCGAAGCCCTTGCTGGCCCAGGCGATGCGCGCCTTTGGCGCCAGGAGCGGCTTGACCTCCCGAAGCACGATCCGCAGCACGCTCGAGGGCACGACGAGCACGACGTCGTCGCCCTGCGCGAGCGCACGCTTGAGGTCGGGCTCGACGACGAGGGCGGGCGGGAATTTCGCGCCGGGCAGGTAGCGGCCGTTTTCGCGCTCGCGCGCGATCTTTTCCGGCTCGTCCTCGGCGCGGCCCCAGAGAATGGTCGGGCCGCCGCCACGCGCGAACTGGATCGCGAGCGCCGTGCCCCAGGACCCGGCGCCCAGCACCACGATCGGCCGCATCCGGGCGGCTCAGTTCGCCTGTTCGGGTGCCGGCTGTCCCTGGCGCGCCGCCTGCTCCTGCAGGGAGCGCTCGAACAGCGCATCGAAGTTGACGTGCGGCAGCAGGAACGGCGGGAAGCCGCCCTTCACCACGACGTCCGACACGGTCTGGCGAATGTACGGGAACAGGATGTTCGGTGCGAACGAGCCGAGGATACGGCGTGTCTCCTCGACGCCGAACCCCCGCACGACAAAGACGCCTGCCTGTTTCACCTCGGCGAGGTAGACGGCGACGTCCCCGTTCTTGGCCTCGAGCGTCACGGAGAGGACGACTTCGTGCGCGTCCTGGCCGATGTTGCTCGACATCGTGCTGAGGTTTAGCGAGATTTTCGGGTCCTGCTGCGCCTGCGCGGGCATGAAAGGCCCCTTCGGCGCCTCGAAGGACAGGTCCTTGATGTAGACCGTCTGCAGCGCGACCGCCGGGCCCTGCCCGTTCGTCGCCGCGTCCCCGGTGCCTGCCGGCGTGTTGCTTTCGTCAGCCATCGTCATTCCTCGCTTGGATAAGCCCCGTCAGTCCTCCGCTCCGGTCGAGCGCCGCGAGTTCCGCGGCGCCCCCGATGTACCGCTCGCCGACGTATACCTGCGGCAGCGTGCGCCGTCCGCTTCGTGCCAGCAACTTTTCCCACAAATCCGGGTGGTCCTCGACGCTCACTTCGGTGTAAGCGATGCCGCGCCGCTCGAGAAGCGAGGTCACCTGCTGGCAGTAGCCACAAAAGCTACCCGTGTAGACGGTGACCGCTCGCACGGCGGCCTCAACCCCGGACGACCGGCAGGTTCTCCTGCTTCCAGGCCGACAGGCCGCCCCGCAGGGAGAGCACATTCTTGACGCCGGCGCGCGCGAGCGTCCGGAGGGCAGCGCCTGTCGTCGCGCCGTCGTCGCAATAGAGGACGACGGTCTTGTCGGCGAGCCTGGCGACGGCTTTCGGGTCGGCGATGAGCTGGTCGCCAGGGAGGTTGCGCGCGCCTGCGATGTGGCCGTCCTTGAACTGGTTCGGCGAACGCAGGTCGATGAGCGCCGCACCGGAATTCATCAGCCGGATCGCCTCGTTCGGTGCGACGGCCGCGGATGCAACGCCGCGCTGGCGCAACTCGTAGCCTGCGACCACGAGCGTCATCAGCACGAGTCCGCCGGCAAGGAGCGGATGATTGATGGAATAATCGAGCAGTCGGTCCATAAGGGCCGCGCATTATATCAGAGGAAAAATTCCCTGATTAATCAGTTGGTTGACCTTGTCCGGCGCAGCGGCGCCGCGCTCGCGGCGGGCCTCGTGCTCTCCGCGTTCGGGCAGGCGGGCAACTCTCCGGCCGACCCGGAGAAGGAGCTGCGCGAGGTCCGCGAGAAGATCGAGGCGATGCAGCGCTCGATGCGCCGCGACACCGACAGGCGCGATGCGCTCTCGGGCCAGCTGCGCGACGCCGAGGAGAACGTGCGCAGCGCCCGCGGCCGCCTCTCGGACGTGCGCCAGCGGCTCGCCGAGAGCGACGCGCGGCTCGAGACGCTTGCCGCGGACCGCGCGCGGAACGAAGCGGCGCTTCGCGAGCAGCGCGACGTGCTGGCCGCGGAGCTGCGGACCGCCTACGTCGGCGGTCGGCAGGAGCAGTTCAAGTTGCTGCTCTCGCAGGACGACCCGGCCACGCTTGGCCGCATGCTCGTCTATTACTCGTATTTCGGCCGCGCCCGCGCCGGAAAGATCGCGGAGATCCAGGACATCGTCGCAAAGCTCGACGAGGACGCGGCGGCGGAGAGCGCCGAGCGCGAGCGCCTCGCCGCCCTCGAGGCCGAAAGCCGGCAGGAGCTTTCCGCCGTGGACGCCGCGCGCGGCGAGCGAAGCAAGGCGCTCCGCGCCGTGAACGCGCAGATCAAGACGAGCAGCGACTCGATCTCCAAGCTGAAGCGCGAGGCCGCAGCGCTCGAGAAGCTGATCGCCGACCTGCGTCGCGCCATGAGCGAGCTGCCGCCGACCGGCGGGCAGGCCTTCGAGAAAGTGCGCGGCCGGCTCGCCTGGCCCGTGGACGGCAAGCTCACGGCGCGGTTCGGGCAGCCGCGCGGCGGCGGCCTCCAGTGGAACGGCGTCATGATCGAGGCGACGCGCGGCGCCGCGGTGAAGGCGCTCTACGATGGCCGTGTCGCATACGCGGACTGGCTGCCCGGCATGGGGCTGCTCATCATCGTGGACCATGGCGGCTACATGAGCCTCTATGCGCACAACGAGCAGCTCTACAAGAAGGTCGGCGACCGCGTGCAGGGTGGCGAGGCGATCGCGACGGTGGGCGATAGCGGAGGGCGCAGCCAGCCCGGCCTCTACCTTGAAATCCGGCGTGGAACCCGGCCGGTAGACCCTGTTCCGTGGTTCCGGCGCCCGTCTCCCTAGCCCGGAAGGCTCGGCTCCTACGAATTGCGCATTACGTCAAAGACCGGAGGCCTTCCGTAGGCGACCCTGCGACGTGGCCTGGACTGCCCCAGTCGACATGTCTGTCCTCCCGGCGAGCGCAAAGCCGGGCCTCGATCCGTACGGCCAGCTCCTCAGGATGCTGATGCCGCGCGCGCTCGGGATCGGCTTCTACGACGCGAGGGGGGCGACGCTTTGGGTCGCGGACGGCTACGACGGCCCGGATCCGGCCCCGCTCGTCGCCCTTGCGCTCTCGAACGTGCCGCCCGCGACTAACGCGCACATCGACGGATTCAGCCACGACCACGAAGGCTCGCCGGCTTACGTATTTCGCCTGCGCGATGCCGAGGGGGCGGTCATCGCGGTCGTGACGCTGCTGACGCGGGACGGCGAGGCCCGCCCGTACAGTTTTGTTCAGTCCCTGGTGCAGCCCGCGCTCGAATGCCTGCAGCGAGACCTCGAGGCGCGCTCGAGTCTCGACACCCTGGCGCGTGACCTGCGCTCGCGTGACGATGACCTCGAGCTGCTCCTCAAGATGGCGCCGACCGACCCCGACAGCCCGCAGGCGGGCGACGAGCTCGGCGTGCTGGTGCAGACCTGCGTCGACCACCTCGGCTGCGAGCTCGGCGCGCTGGTCGTGCCCGAGCGGAACATCGCGGTCTGCAAGGCGCCGCCCGGCGAGCGCCCGCAGGTCGAGCTCCTGACCAAGATCCACCGGCACCTGCTCAATTGGGTGCAGCTGCAGCGCCGCAACCTCGTGATCAACAAGATCAAGGTGCGCCCGGTCGAACTACCGCCTTACAAGATCCTCGCCACGCCCGTGCGGCACGCGTCGGGCCGGGTGGTCGGCTTCCTGGTCCTGTTCCGCGCGGATGATGCTCCCAATTTCGACGCGCGGACGGAGCGGCTCGTCGAGCTCCTCTCGCGCAAGACGACGACGACGCTGCAGAACAACTTCGACTCGCTGACCGCCCTCCTCACGCGGCAGGCCTTCGAGACGCAGGTGCGGGCGCTGCTCGCATCGCGGCGCCAGCCGGTGCCGGAATGCGTGCTATACCTCGACGCCGACCGCATGCACGTCGTCAACGACAACTTCGGCATGCACGTGGGCGACGAGGTCATCGGCAAGGTCGCGGACGTGCTGCGCAAGAAGCCGCGGCCGGGCGCACTCGCGGCGCGCATCGCGGGCGACCGCTTCGCCGTGTTCCTCCCGGACTGCACCCTCGAGTTCGCGGAGCAGATCGGCGAGCTGCTGCGGCGCCAGTGCGCCGAGCTCACGTATGTGCGCGGTCAGGGCACGGTGCAGATATCGGTCAGCGTCGGAGCAGCTGAGCTCCCCGAAGGGTCGCAGAACCGTCTCGCGCACGGGCTGGCGAACGCGGAGATCGCCTGCAAGGCGGCGAAAGACCGCGGCCGGGACCGCGTGGAAATCTTCCAGGCGACCGACCTCAGCATCATGCGGCGCAGCACGGACATCGTGGTCGTGCAGTCCCTCCATGAAGCGCTGGCCGCCGACCGCTTCGCCCTGTTCGTGCAGCCCATCCTGCCGCTGAACGGCGATCGCACCGACCCGCGCTTCGAGTTCCTGCTGCGCATGGTGAGCGAGAACAGCGAGCTCCTGCCGCCCGAGAAGTTCCTGTCGGCGGCGGAGCGCTACCAGCTCCTGCCCGCCATCGACCGCTGGGTCATCAGGAACGCGATCGCCGTGCTCTCGACCCATGCCGCCTCGCTGCGCAACCGCGCCATGCGCTTCTCCATCAACATCTCGGGCGCGTCGATCGCCTCCGATGACTTCCTCGACTTTCTCCAGGGCGCGATCGCCGACTCGAACCTGCCGCCCGAAATCCTCTGCTTCGAGCTGACCGAGACATCGGCGGTGTCGAACCTCGCGAAGGCGGACCGGCTCATGCAGCGCCTGCGGGCTTTCGGCTGCAGCTTCGCGCTCGACGACTTCGGCACCGGCCTTTCCTCGCTCGTGTACCTGAAGTCCCTTCCGGTTTCGGTGCTGAAGATCGACGGCGCCTTCGTGCGCGACGCGGGGACCAACCAGCGCACGGAATCGATGGTGCGCGCGATCGCCCAGCTCGCCCGCACGATGGGCATGGAGACCGTCGCGGAATATGTCGAGACGGACGACCTGCGCACGCGCATGGCGGCCCTCGGCGTGGACTACGGCCAGGGTTTTGCGATCGGCCGCCCCGTGCCGGTGGACGAGGTCCTCGGCAACCTCGCCCTGTACCAGTCGATGGCCAATCAGGAATCCGCGTCCGACTGAGCGGCAGAGATGCCGTGCGCGGGCGCGCGCGGGTACCATAACCCCATGGATTCGTCCCGGCGCACGATGCTCGCCGCCCTGCTGGGCTGCCTCGCGGGCGCCGTCCTGGTCACTGCCGCGTTCTGGCTCGGTCGGGACGGCCGCAAGCCGGGCGAGATCCCGGCGAAGGACGCGCACCTGCTCGCGGAGGTCATCGGGCTCGTCCGGCAGGACTACGTCGACAAGACCGACGACCACCAGCTCATGTCGAATGCGATTCGCGGCATGGTCAGCGAGCTCGACCCGCATTCCGCCTTCATGGATGCGGAGGAGTTCGAGGACCTCCGGATCGCGACCGAGGGCAACTACTCCGGCATCGGCGTCGAAGTGACGATCGAGGACAACGTACTCACCGTCATCGCGCCGCTCGACGACTCACCAGCGGCGCGCGCCGGCATCCGGCCTGGCGACGCGATCCTCTCGATCGACGGCAAGTCGCTCCGCAACGAGCCGCTCGGCGAGGCGATCGGGCGCATCCGCGGCGAGCCCGGCACGATCGTGAAGCTCGGCATCGGCCGCGAGTTGCTGACGCAGCCGCTCGAGCTCGCAATCGAGCGCGCGATCGTCTCGGTGCATTCCGTGCGCTATGAGATGCTCGAGCCGGGCTTCGGCTACCTGCGAATCTCCCAGTTCAGCGAGACGACGGGTCCCGACACCCAGGCCGCCGTGCGCGCGCTCGAGGACCAGTCGGGCGGACGGCTCCGGGGCCTCGTGCTCGACCTTCGCAACAACCCGGGTGGCGTGCTCGACGCGGCCGTCGAAGTCTCCGACTGCTTCCTGGACTCGGGCACGATCGTCTCGGCGGATGGCCGCGCCGCGGAATCGCGCTTTCGCATGGAGGCGATGAAGGGCGACCTCTCGCGCGGCACCCCGATCGCCGTGCTGGTGAACGAGGGTTCGGCTTCGGCGGCGGAAATCGTCGCGGGGGCGCTGCGCGACAACGGACGCGCGAAGCTCCTCGGCCAGAAGACTTTCGGCAAGGGCTCGGTGCAGACGGTGTTGCCGCTCGAGGATGGCCAGGCGCTGAAGCTCACCACCTCGCGTTACTTCACGCCCTCCGGCGTCTCGATCCACGAGCGCGGCATCCAGCCGGACGTCGCGCTGCCCTCACCGCCGGAGCTGGCGCCCGGCGCGCAGCCGGAGGGCGAGCAAGATCCGGAGATCCTTGCCGCGGTCGACTTCCTCAAGACGGGCGCGACGACGCTCGCCACGGCCCAGGCCGTGCCGGACGGCGGCTAGGCGGCATGAAGCGGGTGCTCGTGCCGCTCGCTGAAGGCTTCGAGGAGCTCGAGGCTGTCACGATCATCGACATCCTGCGGCGCGGCGGCATCGAAGTCGTGGTCGCCTCGCTGGGCGCTAGCCCGGTCACGGGCTCGCACGGCATCCGCCTCGCCGCCGACACGCCGCTCGCGGCGCTCGTCGAGCAGGAATTCGACATGGTCGCGCTGCCCGGCGGCATGCCGGGTGCGGATCACCTGAAGAAGGACCCGCTCGTCATGGACCTCGTCCGGCGCACGCACGAAAAGGGCCGGCCCGTCGCTGCGATCTGCGCCGCACCGATGGTGCTCGCGGCTGCGGGCGTCCTGGACGGGCGGCGCGCCACGAGTTATCCCGGATTCCTCGCGGATGCCGGCAAGGCGGAGGTCGTCGGCGATGCCGTCGTCGTGGATGGCGGCGTGATCACGTCGCGCGGACCCGGCACCGCGCTCGATTTCGCGCTGACGCTCGTCGAGGAGCTCGCGGGGCCAACCGTGCGGCAGTCGATCGAGTCGCGGCTCGAACGCGCGAACGGGGCGACGTCGTGACCGAGGCGGCCGACAAGAGCGGCATCGAGCAGGCGCCGCGCCACATGCGACGCGAGCTCGTCCAGCGCGACGAGCATGCGAGCATCGTGAGGAGCCTCGCGCGCGTCGACTGGCTGGTGCTGCTCGCAGTCGCACTGTACGCGCTTGTGCTGCGCGAGCCGCAGGAATCCTCGCGGCTCCTGTACGCCGCGATTGCGGCGTACACGCTCTTCGTGATCGCGGTGCGCTGGCGCGGCTTCCCGGTCCGGGACACCGGCGCGCGCATCGCCTTCGGCGCGGCCGGCATGGTTGTCTTCATCACGGTGGTCGCGACGCAGACCGGCGCTGCCGAGAGCCCGATGGTGAACCTGTACCTGCTGCCGATCGTGGTCGTCGCGATGACGCTCGGCCGCCGCGGCGCGTTCGTGATCGTCGGCGCCGTCCTGCTCGCTTTCCTTTCGCTGGTCGTGGGCGAGGGCACGCTGCCGCCGGCGGGCGAGCTCCTGACGCGGCTGTTCGGCCAGCTCGGGCCGTGGGCACTCGTCGCCTATGTCACGCAGGCGCTCGCCGGCACGATCCTGACTGCGCGCCGGCGCATCGAGGAGATGGCCGAACGCGATGGCCTCACCGGACTCTTCAACCTTCGCACCTTCAAGCAGTTGCTCGCGCGCGAGCATGGGCTCCGCTCACGCGGCGGCCGCGGCGGCTATGCGATCCTGCTCGTGGACATGGACGACCTGAAGGCGCTCAACGACGAGCATGGCCACCAGGCCGGGAACCGCGCGATCTCAACCGTCGCGAGCGCGATCCAGCGCGCGATCCGGAACACGGACATGGCCGCACGCTTCGGCGGCGACGAGTTCGTCGTCTTCCTGCCGGAAGCGACGCCGGAGGTCGCGGAAAGCGTGGCGCAGCGAATCCGCAATCATGTCCAGAAAAGCCTGTTCCCCGTGGGCGAGAGGCTGCAGCGCACGAGCGTGAGCGTCGGCACCTCGAGCTATCCGCGGGACGGCGCGCACGAGGACGACATCGTGGCCGCCGCGGTGCATCGCAGCCGCCGCGACCGCGAGCTGCGCCAGGCCGGGGCGCCCGCCGCCGAATGAGACGCCAGAACCGCGGGTACATGCAGGGCTTCGAGACGGCCGCGAGCGCGGAGACGCTTTGGCGTGCGCTCGTCGAGCCCGAGGCGATCCGCGCATGGTTCGCGACGGAGGCGATCGTCGAGCCGCGGGCGGGCGGGCGCTATGCGACCGTGTCGCGCCTCTTCGGCAAGCGCGAGGCGAGCATCGAACGCTTCGAGCCCGGCGCCCGCCTGCAGCTGCTCTACGAGGCGAACGCCGACTGGCCGCCGTTGCCGGACAGCGCCCTGGTGGAGGATTTCATCATCGACGAACGCAAGGGGCAGCGCATGCTGCGCGTGATGGGCTCCGGCATTCCGCCGGACGAGGAATACGCCAAGATGCTCGTGCGCCTGCGCACCGGCTGGGCGCTCGCCTTCGCGCAGCTGCAGCTGCGGCTGAAGGACGGCACGCTCGGCGAGGCGAAACGGTGAGGCGCCTGCTCGCGCTTCTCGCCGCGCTCCTGCCGGCCGCCGCCGCGCAGGCCGCCGCGCTCGTGCTGGCGGGCGGTACCGTCATCGACGGTTATGGCAACGCGCCGATCCCGGACGGCATCGTCGTCGTCGAGGGCGACCGCATCCTCGCGGTCGGCGGTCCCGGGCAGGTCGCGATCCCGGAAGGCGCGGAGGTTATCTCCACCGAGGGCATGACCGTGCTGCCGGGGCTATGGGACATGCAGGTCGAGCTGATGCGCCTTGGCCATGGCGATGAGAAGCGCTGGAACGAGACCTACGGGCCGCTCGCCGAGCGCGTCGTCATGCCGCTCGCAGCGCGCCAGCTCCTGCAGGCGGGCGTCACGAGCGCGCGCGACGGCGCCTCGCCGCTCGACGCCGCGATCCGCGTGCGCGGCCGCGTTCGCGAGCGCCTGATCGACGGGCCGAACCTCTACGTGTCGGGGCCCGTGCTCAGAAAGCTCGCGCCGACGGAGACTGCCAGCTGGCAATGGGAAGTCGCGGGCGGCCCCGACGTGCGCGCGAAGGTTCAGCGGCTCGCAAACGCCGGCGTCGACTACGTGCTCCTCGCCGACGTCGCAATGTGGACGGCGGAAGAGCTCGAAGCCGTCGTCTCCGAGGCGCGCATCCGCGGCCTCGCCGTGCACGCGTATGCGGAGCAGCCCGCCGACGTCGTGCGCGGCGCCGCCGCGCAGCTCGACGGATTCCTCGGGACCGCGATGGGCACGGCGGCGTACCCGCCGGAAGTGATGCAGGCGATCACCGGGCGCCTCACGCAGGCGGGCGCGCGGCCGATCGCCTGGACGCCGGCCATCTCGGCGCTGCTCAATCTCGAGTCGCTGAAGCAGAACGACGAGCCGCTCGACGACCCGCGCGCGACTGAGCTCCTGCCGGACCTCGTCGCCTCGGACATCAAGGGCTCGCTCGCGAGCCTCGACCGCCTGCAGCCTGCGGGCATGACGCCCGCCGCGGCGCCGACGCTCTGCGAGAAGCTGCGCCAGCTCGACGACGCGAAGGTGATGCTGCTGCTCGGCTCCGGCGCGGGCGAGCCGGGCCACCTGCAATCGCGCGCGACCTGGCAGGAGATCGACTTCTGGACACGCCAATGCGGACTGCCGGTCGTGCGCGCGATCCGGGCCGCGACGCACGACGCTGCAACCGCCATGGGCGTCGGCCACGAGTCCGGCGCGATCTCGCCCGGCAAGATCGCGGACATCATCGCCGTGCGCGGCGATGTGCTGCGCAACCCGGGGCTGCTGCAGTCCGTGGATATTGTCATCAAGCGCGGCCGTCGCGTACGCTGAGCCGATGGCCTACTTCATCCTCCGCGTGCTGATCGCCGCGCTCGGGCTCTGGCTCGCGACGGAATGGGTGCCCGGCATCACGGTCTCGGCGCCGACGACGCTGATCCTCGCGGCGCTGCTCCTCGGCGTCGTCAACGCGATCGTACGGCCGATCGTCGTGTTGCTGACGCTGCCGGCGACGCTCCTGACGCTCGGCCTGTTCCTGCTCGTGATCAATGCCGCGATGCTCGGACTCGTAGCCGCCTTCCTGCCCGGATTCTCGATCAGCAGCTTCTGGGCAGCCTTCCTCGCGGCGATCCTGGTGAGCCTCGTGAGCTGGATCGGCGCCGCGCTCTTCAAGAAAGACCAAGCCTGAAAACAAAGCACTGCGCGGCATGAGCATCCGGTTCCGCCTGACGGTGATGAACTTCATGCAGTTCTTCGTCTGGGGCGCCTGGCTCATTTCGTTCAGCGCGTATACGAGCAAGACGCTCGGGTTCACGGGCCTGCAGATCGGCAGCATCTACGGAACGATGGGCGTCGCCTCGCTCTTCATGCCGGGGGTCATGGGCATCGTCGCAGACCGCTGGGTCAATGCCGAGCGCCTGTACGGCATCCTGCACCTGACCGGCGCCGGGCTCCTGGTCTGGGCCACGACGGTCAGCGATTACGAGACGCTCTACGGCATCATGCTGTTCAATGCGATGGTGTACATGCCGACGATCGCGCTCAACAACACGATCTCCTATCGGGTGCTCGAGCAGCAGGGGATGAACTTCATCCGGGAGTTTCCGCCGATCCGCGTCTGGGGCACGGTCGGATTCATAGCGGCGATGTGGTGCACCGACCTGTCGGGCTCGAATCTCTCGACCGGCCAGCTCTACATCAGTGCCGCTGCAGGCGCATTCCTCGGGCTGTACGGCTTCACGCTGCCGGCCTGCCCTCCGTCGCGCAGCGAAGGCAAGCGCACGCTGGCGGAGGCGTTGGGCCTCGATGCCTTCGTGCTGTTCAAGCGCGCGCAAATGCTGGTCTTTTTCCTGTGCGCGATGCTGCTCGGCGGAGCGCTCCAGATCACCAATGCGTTCGGCGGCGCCTTCCTCGCCGACTTCGCGGGGACGTATCCGGATTCGTTCGCCGTCCGGAACTCCAATATCCTGATCTCGGTCTCTCAGATCTCCGAGACGCTCTTCATCCTGACGATCCCGTTCTTCCTGCAGCGCTTCGGGATCAAGGTCGTGATGCTGATCGCGATCTTCGCCTGGGTGTTCCGCTTCGGCCTCTTCGCTTACGGCGACCCGGGGCCAGGCCTCTGGATGCTCGTGCTGTCGATGATCGTGTACGGGATGGCCTTCGATTTCTTCAACATTTCGGGCTCGATGTTCGTGAACCTCGAGGCGAACGCGCGCATCCGCGCGAGCGCGCAGGGGCTGTTCATGGTCATGACGAACGGGCTCGGCGCCTTCCTCGGCACCATGGTCGCGGGCGGGATCGTGGACCACTACACGGTGGGCGGCGTCCGCGACTGGCACAGCATCTGGCTCGCATTCGCGAGCTACGCGCTCGCGCTCGGGATCGTGTTCCCGTTCGTGTTCAGGTACCGGCACGACCCGGCGAAGATGGCGACCGCCGCAACTGCGCACTGACTAGCGCCGCTTTTCGGCAACGATCTCCAGGACCATCGGCGTGATGAGGAGGGTCGCCGCCTGCTGCTCGGCGGCGGCGAACTCCGCCCGGACGGATGCGGCCCAGGACGCCTCGATGCGCCCCTGCTCGAGCTGGTGGCGCAGGTGGATGTCTATGAAGGTGGCCGGCCAACGCCACATGGCATCGCCCGGCCGCACGCAGAACACGCGCGGGATGGCGTCGCGGATCGAGAAGCCGCGCTCCTGCAGGAGGCGCACGACGGCCGGCGCGATGTTGGGCTCGCCGCCCGCCTCGCGCCACCCCTGCTCGACCTGGCGCACGAACTCGCGCATGCGCGGGCCCGCAGTCGTGATGCGCAGGCTGTCGTACTGGATGTACTCGTGGAAGATGGCGACGCCGCCCGGCCGGAGGGTGGCCGCGATCTTGTCGAGGAGGAGCGGCGGAGAAGAGACGAAGCAGGCGACCCAGCGGCACCAGCTCGCGTCCATGCCGCCCGCAGGCAGCGCGTCGTTCATGAGGTCGAGCTCGTGGAACTGGACGTTCTCGAGGCCATGGCTCGCGAGCATCTCGCGGCCCGCCTCGACGAAGCGCGCGGAGCGCTCGACGGCGACGACGAAGCCCGAAGGGCCCACGATCTCCGCGAGGTCCGTCGCCGCGAAGCCGGGTCCCGCGCCGACGTCGAGTACCTTCGATCCCGGCCCGATGCCGGCGCGCCGCCAGCACTCGAGCACGGTCGGGCGCCAGACCTCGTGCTGGAGGCCGAGGCGCTCGAGCTCCTCGTCGTGCGTACCGAGGAAGTAGGTACGCTCGGCAGCCACTACAGCCACTTCGCCTTGCGCAGGCGGTAGAACAGGACCCCGTCGATCGCGATCATGAGGGCGGTAGTGACCAGGTAACCGTACTGCCAGTCGAGCTCCGGCATGTACTTGAAGTTCATGCCGTAGATGCCTGCGATCAGCGTCGGCACTGCGACGAGGGCGCCGTAGGCCGCGAGGCGCTTCATCGTCTCGTTCTCCTGCAGGCTGATCATTGAGAGGTTGACGGCGATCGCCGTCGCAATCGTGTCCCGGATGGACTCGATCGTCTGGTTGAGCCGCTGCAGGTGGTCCGCCACGTCGCGGAAATACTCCTTCATGCCGGCGGAAATGCGCGACGCGCGCGCACCATAGAGGTTGTTGACGGCCTCGAGGAGCGGCGCGACCGCGTGGCGGAACACGCCGAGCTTCTGCTTGAGGCCATAGAGCGCCTCGACATTCTCGCGCGGCGAGCCGCCCGCAAAAATGCGGTCTTCGATGGCCTCGAGCTCGGTCTCGAGGTGGTCGAGCAGCGGGAAGTAGCGGTCGACGACCGCGTCGATGAGCGCGTAGAGCACGTAGCCCGAGCCGAGGCTCAGGAGCTCGGGCTCGCTCTCGCAGCGTGCGCGCACCGCCTGGAAGCCCTTCTCGGCGTGGCTGCGGATCGTCAGGATGTAATTCGGGCCGGCGAACACGTCCACTTCGCCGACGCGCAGCCCGTCGCTCTCGGGCTCGAGCAGGTGCAGGACGACGAAGAGCGAGTCGCCGTAGTCCTCGATCTTCGGGCGCTGATGACCGTTCTGCGCGTCTTCGACCGCGAGCTCGTGCAGGCCGAACTGCTCCTGCATCTGCTCGAGCACCTTCGGGTCGCGCTCGAGGAGCGCTACCCAGACGAAACAGCCGGGCTTCGCGAGGTAATCGCGGATCTCTCCCGGCTGGATCTCGCCGAGGCGCTTGCCGTCCTGGTACGCGACGCAGTTGATCAGCATCGCACGGGGACTACTCTGCGAGCGTCACTCCGGAGCCGCCCAGCTCGGCCGGGACGTCCTTCTGCTTCGGCAGCCCGTCCTTGATGTGCAGGACGGTCTCCTGGTAGTGGACGTGCAGCCCCGGCTGGAACTTGAGCTTCGGGATGATCGCGGCGTAGACGTCGGTGAGCCCCATGCCCGGGTGCTCGGTGAGCAGGTGCCCGCCGCATTTCTTGCACCACTTGCGGATGCTCTGTTTCGTCTTCGCGTAGCTCCCGACGTCCCCGGCACCCTTCGTGACCTTGACGGCCTCGGGCTTCCAGAGCGTGAACGCATTGATCGGGCCCGCCGACCAGTGGCGGCAGGACTCGCAATGGCAGTAGCCCATCGCAGCCGGCTCGCCCGTCGCCGTGACCTCGACTGCCCCGCAGAAACAGGTGCCCTTGTATTCCGGCATGTTGGTTCCTCAGCTGGAGTTCCGAAGCGCGCTGCCGTGCTTCAGGTAGTGATTGAGCCGCGATTCCCATTCGCGCATGAACTGAACGTAGTACTCGGCGGTGAATCCGGCGATGTAGACGTCGCCCTCCGGGCCGAGGCTCGTGTGGCTGTAGGTGATCTCGGCCTCGCAGCCCGGCTTGGCCGGCCGGACGCGGATCGTCAGCTTGCAGGCCGTGACCCCGGGCGTGACCTTGATCATCTCGACGAATCCGCGCGCCGCGTCGTGGCGCGTGATGAACCAGATCGCGTCGTGGACCTTGGCGTCCGTGATGAAGACGCAGTCCTGCTCCGCGTAGCCCGATTGGGTCAGCACGAGGACCGGGTTCCAGCCGTCGATCCACTCGGCCTCGCGCACCGGACAGAGGAGCGAGAACACTTTCGCCATCGAGCCGTTGAGGCGCTGCTTGTACGTGTGCGAGACCCGGTTGGGGGCCCGCACATTCATGGACTTGGCGGCGAGTTTCGGCTTCGTGAGGGACATAACCGGCGCTGTCGAAGCATACTCCGTTCGTGGCGCACATGAGCAAGCCGGTGGCGCAATCCGGCCGACGCTGAAAGTCCCGGCTCGCCATACTAGTCGCGGAATGACGGACGAGCAGCAGGCAACGCCCGCACGCGCCCGCCGGGGCAGCGCGCGTGACGCGAAGCGTGTCGCGCGCGCGGCGCAGGCGAGCCATTCCGTTCCCTACATCACCCGCAAGATCCCGATCTACGAGGTGCTCGGCGAGGAGGGACTTTCTCTCATTGAACGTAATGCCGACACCATTCTCGAGGAGATCGGCATCGAATTCCGCGAGGACCCGGAGTCGCTCGAGCTCTGGCGCGGCGCGGGCGCGGACGTCCAGGGCGAGCGCGTACACTTCCCGCGCGGCATGTGCCGGCGGCTGATCCAGGCGACTGCCCCGCGGGAGTTCACCCAGCACGCGCGGAACCCCGCGCGCAACGTGCAGATCGGCGGGCCGCACACCGTGTTCGCCCCGGCTTACGGCCCACCCTTCGTCCAGAACCTCGACGAAGGCCGGCGCTATGCGCGCATCGACGACTTCCGGAACTTCGTGAAGCTCGCCTACGTATCGCGCTCGCTGCACCACTCGGGCGGCACCATCTGCGAGCCGGTGGACCTGCCGGTGAACAAGCGCCATTTCGACATGGTGTACAGCCACATGAAGTACAGCGACAAGTGCTTCATGGGCTCGGTGACTCACCCGGAACGCGCGAAAGACACGGTCGAAATGGCGAAGATCCTGTTCGGCGACGGCTGGATGGACCCGGAGACGGGCCGGCCGCGTACGACGGTCGTGAGCCTCATCAACGTCAACTCGCCGATGACCTACGACAAGACGATGCTCGGGGCGCTCGAGGTCTACGCGCGCGCGAACCAGGCCTGCATCGTGACGCCATTCATCCTCGCGGGCGCAATGTCGCCGGTGACGGTCGCCGGAACGGCGACGCAGACGCTTGCCGAAGCGCTCGCGGGCTTGGCCTACATCCAGGTTCTGAACCCCGGCGCGCCAATGGTGTTCGGGAGCTTCGCCTCGTCGCTCTCGATGCAGTCGGGCGCGCCGACCTTCGGGACGCCCGAGCCCGCGCTCGTGCTCTACGTCATGGCCGCGCTCGCGCGGCGGCTCGGCGTGCCGTTCCGCTCGGGCGGCAGCCTCTGCGCATCCAAGATCCCGGACGCGCAGGCCGCGTTCGAGTCTGCGCAGACGCTGCTGCCGACCTGCCTCGCCGGCGTCAATTTCGTGCTGCACACGGCGGGCTGGCTCGAGGGCGGGCTCGCGATGGGCTACGAGAAGTTCGTGATGGACACGGACCAGGCCGGGATGATGCACACGCTGCTCGCCGGGATCGACCTCTCCGAAAACGGCCAGGCGATGGAGGCGATCCGCGAGGTCGGGCCCGGCAAGCACTTCCTCGGCTGCGGCCACACGCTCGCGAACTTCGAGACGGCGTTCTACCGCTCGCCGCTCGCCGACAACAACAGCTACGAGCAGTGGGAGGCGGAAGGGCGCAAGGACATGGCGCGGCGCGCGAACGAGCGCTGGAAGAAGCTGCTCGAGGAGTACGTCGAGCCGCCCCTGGACGTCGCCGTGGACGAGGCGCTCCTCGACTACATGAACCGGCGCAAGGCCTCGTTCCCGGACT
>Ga0134127_10000530_pt1 | contig 35068 bp, 68 predicted proteins | sample KB31753_FD_96459 | JGI IMG/M metagenome (GOLD analysis project Ga0134127, IMG submission 96459) | Terrestrial soil microbial communities with excess Nitrogen fertilizer from Kellogg Biological Station, Michigan, USA - KB3-175-3 | ecosystem: Environmental > Terrestrial > Soil > Unclassified ...
CGAAAGATTATTCAGCGTGTAGGCCGAAAGATTCTTCAGCGTGTCGGCCGAAAGATTATTCAGCGTGTAGGCCGAAAGATTATTCAGCGTGTAGGCCGAAAGATTATTCAGCGTGTCGGCCGAAAGATTCTTCAGCGTGTAGGTCGAAAGATTCTTCAGCGTGTAGGCCGAAAGATTCTTCAGCGTGTAGGCCGAAAGATTATTCAGCGTGTCGGCCGAAAGATTATTCAGCGTGTCGGCCGAAAGATTCTTCAGCGTGTCGGCCGAAAGATTACCATAAGCTAAGATTGCCAGTACTTTTTTGTCTTCCATAAATATTATGATTTTGATATTCCAAATTGATAACGCCATTCACCCAAACAACCAGTTGGGTAATGTGCACAAGCAGTAAATTCAGTTTTTTGATCGATGCCTATAGCTGTGCAAATGCGGCACCAGCCTACGGTGAGCACAAGGTCATTTTTGTGCACATGACCGTGAAAGAACATGGCTGTATTACCGCAGGAAAAACATTTCAGGCATCTCATTTTGCTTCAGGTTTAGGTTCTTCGCTCACCCACTTGTGCAGGTTGAAGCGCACATTGTATTCGTAGTGATTATTCAGCAGGTAGCGGTGGGCATCCAGATACACTTCAGCCGCACACTCAGCGCCTTTAAACTCTTTTTCCAGAAAACGTGAATCATCTTTTTTGTTGCTGTAGATCTGCACCACAAAGTATTGCTCTTTGCTCAGGGTGTAGCCCTGGTTATTTTTCACTGCCTCCTGGTAGATGATCACGTGTTGTGAGAAACCGGTTTTAGCCGGCCGCACTTCGCCCACAGTATCGAGCACGCCACGGATGGGTTCGGGTAGCTTCATAAATTTTAGTCTTCTATGGGTTCGTTATAAATTCCTATCCTACTACTGAGGGGAAGTTCTGTTGCAAATTTTTTGTATTCAGAAAGCGGCATACCAATTTGCTGGCAAAAAACAGGTTTGCTGTTGATATTATTCACCGATCGATATACCACAATAGGATCCTGCATTTCTTCATAGTGTGTGCCAGAAATATTCCACCACCAGTTTACTATATCACAAATCACATATTGAAAGGGTTGGTCCCTTAACGTGAACACTGTGCCGTTTTTAATGCCGTACTGCTCCATTAGGTTATCTGTTTTTATAGCGTGCGTAATTCCATGCGGAAACGATCAGGGCCAGCATAAAAAATCCGTTACTGCCAAAAAAGATAACGAGGGCAGATAGTGATTGATAACGGTAAAGCAGCATGGCCGTGATCGTATTCATACACAGGGCTCCCATTACCATCACAAGGCTGAACAACGGCTGAAACGTGTAGCGAATGAAAGCACTCGCATGCGTTTTAAAAGTTTTTTCCAGCTGGTATAGTTGCTTTGTCATGGCATAGTTTCTCCCTATCAATTGCCTAAAAGGCAACGGTTAAGTGAAAAAATCAGAAAACTGTTTTGGATTATCCGCGCACTCTTCGGTAGAAGTGCAGCCTTCGCATAGACGAAGATTTTACCGGCTGGTTGGTATAATAGGTGCTGCAGCCTACCTGAGCCGGCCATCCAGGGCGATTGTATTCATAGCGCTCGATGCCCCTGCGGTTTACTTCACGCCAGTGCCACCCGGCAGCAGTGCGGTGCTTATGGCGTTTCCTGGGCTTTGCCTGCACATCGAGGCTCGAAAGCAGATAAAGGATGATGAAAAAGATAATGGCTGCAAAGAGCGTTAAATAGCGGTAGCGGGTTGCTGTGTTCATGATTTTGTGAGTTTAGGGTGATCAGCAATTTTTATAAACAAATCCGGAAAACTAGTGCCATCAAGGGAAACGGTTCCGATAGATCCATCGCGCCGTGTAAAGGTGATCTGTGCCGTGTACCACACCTCTCCTTTTGGGTTCTTATCCTTGCACACCACCAAGTTATACTTTATCAGCGCCATATCCAGTATCGACTCAATGCGCTGGATAGCGGTTTCGGCATTTAAAAAAAGTGTGTTGCTCATGACTTCGGCATTTTAATATTTGCCTTCCATTCTTTTCGGAACGCCAGCAACTTGTTAGCATTGAAAGAAATTTTGAATACTTCTTCCCAATCTTCCACCGGCACAGGCACACTGTTTTCGGTGTAGTAATCTAACTGAGCCAGAATTTGCTGCTCAGTGTAGATGCCTGCCAGAAAAGGAATACATGTGTATCCACTGTCTTCAGCCCGCCAGAAAACCAGCGAGTCTTTTTGACTGCGTGAAAGGCTGATGATGAAATACCTCTTCATAATTTTAAGCGTTGTGTTTGTTGTTCACCTTGCGCTCTTCTTTTTTAATCTGGTAGCGCTCATACAATGCCATGCACAATTCAATAGCGAACATGATGCCAAAGAAACACATTGCCCCTATTCGTATCTTATCTGCTGTGCTCGTGGTGCTGAACGAACACGCCACCAGTACAATGAATGATGTTGCGAACAGCATGTGTACAACGTCCTGTTTATTCTCAGAATCGGGTTTTGGTGCCAGTGGTGCAGTTTTCATTTGATCAGCGATTTAAATTTACGAGGCTTATAATTCAGCAAATCGTCTATAGTACATTTAAACAATTGTGCGTATATTGATAGACGTTTTTCAGAGATAGACTTTTCCGACTTAGCTTCAATCCGGCGGTCACGAAAGAACGTATCCCTGCTAACACCTTTCTTATCTAACGTAGTGCATAGTGCTTTCACACTCACCGTGCGCGGCAACTTGTTAATAAAAGCATCAAGTTTGTATTTGCGCATAGGGCATCCCGTTAGATTCTTTATATTATGTTAAATAGAAATACTTACCTCTCCACTACTAAATTCCGTCACCAGCGACTTCGAAAGTAAACATGGCATATTGTTTGTTTATTTGCAACTGTTAGTATTAAAAATAATACTGAATTGTTGTAAATTATTGGAAATCAATCACATAAATTTATGGGGTATTTCATGTATAAGCGCATTGTTGCGCATGATTTGTTCGATATGCCTATTCTAATATCTGTTAGAGACAACGCCAAAGGCTTGAATGAGCCGGCACTGATCTGTGAGTTTGAGCGGTTGTTTGCACCGGCAAATGTTGTGAGTGTTAAGCCATGGAATACGGCCGATCGATGCCTTATTTATGACCAAGTGATTAAACTCGAAAGCCATGACCATAATTGACCAAGCCAAAATGAGCCTCGGCGAATGTTCGCTGAGTCATGAATCTATACTATATCAGCTGATCGGCTACCACGAGCATGCCTATAACTTTGGCAATGTGAATGAACGCATTGCCGCTGATCTGTTTTTTATGTCGTTGCTTGAAATCACTCGCGATAAACTTTCAATTACCATAAAACCATAATCTATGCAAAACACCCCTACCCCTTTCAACGCAGATCTATATGCTGAGCTTGTAGACCTGCGGCTTACCATTGCCCAGCAAAATAATGTCCATGCTTTTATTGTAGTGCAAAATAACGTGCTGCTCGAATTGGCCACGTACTTTCCGCAGTCGTATGATGAGCTGAGCCAGATATCGGGCTTCGGCCGGGTGAAGATGGAAAAGTATGGAAAACTTTTTCTTGATGCCGTGCTTTATTTTTGCACACAGAAGGGTATTGAAAGCCGGATCCACCTGAAAAACGGGAAACGGATATCACTTCCCCATAATGAACGCATCGAATTTGATAATTATAGCAAGCGCAAAACACTCTCCTTATACAAAGAAGGAAAAACACCCGAAGAGATTGCCCTGATCAGGAGCATGAGCCGGCGCACTGTGGATGTGCATCTGGCCTTTTATATCTCTGCAAAAGAGATCAGCATACACGATATGATCACTGCCGAAAAAGCAGCGGTGGTGCTTAAGGCTATTACCGAAAGCGATGGCCACATCGGCACTATAAAACGCATGCTGGGCAAAAACTATTCGTATAGTGAAATACGTTATGTGCAGGCTACAATTAAAAAAGCACCCGTTTTCATAGGTGCTTTAATCGCGAGTTGACTCAGGGGGCTCCGGCTTCCTCATTTACAACATAACAAATATAAGAACTTAAAATCCATATCAAAATGAAAACAACTATTGCCCTAATCTTACTCTGTTTTTCTTCAGCGTGCCTGGCACAATTGCCTGACAGTTCCGGAATTATTAAAGACGGAACCAGCTATGTGAACCAGATCGGTAAAATTAAAATCAGGGAAAATGCGAAATGGGTGACTGCCGGTGGCATCAAAAAAGTGGATGACGTTGAAATCTTCATGCAGTCTGAGCCGATTACTCTATATGGCTACGATATTATTGGCGATGTATTGCCGGCTGGTATGAACATGCACATGGATTCCATGGACCACCTTTGCGAACATTTTATAAAACGAGCGCAGAAAAAGTATCCAGGTGAGCAGTTCGATGCCCTGGTGTTTCTTAATAACTGGCGGGCACAGGTGATCCGTTACCGGAAAAATAAAAGCTAGTCGTTTTTTTTACGAAAGATGATAATAGCGGTGATTAGAAGAGCCACAGATCCGCCGATAATAATGTATGTGCGCATCCTTGCTGTGTCGGCAGCAGGATCATTGATCACATTATTTGTTTCATTTTTTGTTTGCTCTTCGAGTGTGCCAGGGTTGGGTAAGTTGGCAAAATACGGCTCATCTAAAATCAAATACTGTATCAGGTCGGGCCGGCCAATAGCCTGCAGCACTTTGGGCGCAATTTCTTTGATGTAAATATCTTTGCGCTGTTCAGTGGTTACCGAGCCTGGTGGTGTGGGATATTCAATAATGTATTTATCCTTTGCTGATTTTAAAACGCTGCCTTGCGTATACACGGCCGATTTTGGCAAGCCTGCGGCCAGGGCGATCTGCTCGTTTACTTTATTGATCAGTATTTCGGATGGACTGTGCTTATTGTTGTATAGTCCGTTCAAGTAGCTTACCATGATCTTACAATTAAAATGCCGGCGATCAGTGTAACGAACGCCACACCGATGTAAATCAAATAACGGGTAGTTTTTGTGTCTGTCAGTTCGTTGAACTGATCATACAAGGCTTCAATCAGTTTTATTTTTTCTTCCTGCGCTTTTTTCAGTTGCGCAAAAAGTTCTTTTTCATTATTGGCGTCTCGCTGGGCTTCCTTTTTTCCGGAATTGAAGATGCTGCCCAATTCGCTACCTTCCACATGCAGCGCTTTCTTTAACAGGCCAATGCTGTCTTTCAGTTTGTTGATCTGCATATCGAGCAGATTGTTTTCATTCTGAATGTTAACGTTCAGCGCCCGATATTGCCCTGCTTCCGCTGCCGCTTTTTTCTTTTTGCTTTCGAAAAATATTTTCGATACCAGCGCCGACGCTGCAGCCACCACACCCAGCACCACACCAACGATCTGGCCAACACCTGGCACCACTTGCACCACCACAGCAGCTGTGCCCAAAATAGCGGCCTGTTTTTCGTTGAACTTGCTGAAGTCACTCTGATAATATCCTTTTGGTGGTGGCGCAGCTTTACTGGCAGCACTAATGGCCGCGCCGGCCTGCTGCCAGTTTTCAATGGCGGGTGCTGGCGTTGTGGCTCCTAATTGTGTGTAGAGTGCTGCAGTCATTTTGCCGATTTAAAAATTTCCCATCCGATATAGGCAGCTACCAATATACCGCCGGTGATCAAGCCATATTTTAGCAGGGTGTTTGGTTGAGCAGCATTGACTTTTCCACCACTACTGCGCTGATGATTAGCTGCTGCTGCTGCCGCCGCTGGTTCTAATGAACTGGATGATTCTGCCGGTGCTGGTAATGGTCTGGATGATCCGGACGAACTGCGGCCTGGTGGAATATATTCAACGCCATCATCATACGCACCACCAGGCGCATCGGCCGGTGTGGCCATCTTACCAAAGCCCTTTAAAACAGCGATCATTTTTTAGCTGCTTTCGCTTTTTTGGTGGAAGAAATTACCGCATAGGTGATGCCAGCCGCAGCGAGTATGCCCACTCCTACCAGCACATACTTGACGGTATTGTCGGGCGCTCCACCACCATTACCACCGCCGCCATTGCCACCATCGCCAGCACCGCTGCCGCCGCCATTGCCGGCATTCTGGCCCTGGTTGTAGGCCGTCCATGCTTTGCCACCAGTTTCCAAAAAGTGGTTTACGGTGTCCCAGATCGATTGTGTGGGCTTCTTAGCTCCGGTGCCATAATAGGCATCGAGTTCAGCCTGGGTGCAGGTGCTGGATGCTTCACAATCAAGCGGGCGTTTATATTCGCCCAATGCTGCCCGGTTGGTGAAGCTCCTGTAATTCTGTGCGCGTCCTCCCTGTGTCATAAAAATATTTTTTAACGTTTACTTATTCAAAATTTTTCGAAATGCAAAAAATGCTGCAATGTCTTTCCGGAAATAGATACCTGCACCGATGAGCAACGCAGCAGCTGCGCCAATCCATGGCCATGGGTATTTGCTTTTCACTACTTCGGCCACATCTACTTTCAACTGTTGCCCGGGTGTGAGCTGGCAAGTCCACGCTGCACGCACACCCGACCCACCGTATTCGCATTTCAGGTTATTGATGGCCACCACATACGGCACAGCATCGAGTGTGCCGAAGAGGTCCATGGCAATGCTTTCAATCGTGTCGCCGGCTTTTACCGTGTAAGTAGTCATGCTTTCCGGAAATTTGGGTTACTGGCCGTTTTCGCTCTGCCGGTGCGCACGCATTCTGTGTAATTCACCCGGCAATAATCATCTTCATTTGCCCGAGCTTCCTGCTCCATGGGGTGCAGGTCGTAGCCGTGAATGAAATAATCACGCATGTATTCATAATAGTAAGGCAGCAGGCCCATGCGCTGGTATTGCTGCCAGTGAATCATTTCGTGCCTGATAAGTTCGGCATTGCCTTGCTGATCGTCACGAATGTATAAGCCCCACGGCGGCAGACAAATTCCATTGTAGCCACCCGGTATGTGTGGCACATAGTGAATGATAGGATCTTTTTTCCGTTCACCACGCACCGCCAGGTAAACACCTGCTGCAGCTACGCCTAGCAATATGGTTTTTTGCAGGTCGGTCATTTTTGCAAATACGCTTTCAGGTAGTACGTTTTCCAGGTTCCTGTGCACATACATGTTGCCCCTGTTGTGCAGCATACGCAAGTGCATTCATTTACCTGATATGGAATGAACTTTGATTCATCTCTAAAAGATACTGAGGAATATTCCAGTACTTTATATTTTTTCTTTACTGCGTGCATTTTCACATTCTGCGCACACGCAAAAAGAAAGAAACAAATCGCTATGGTAATAAGCCTGATCATACAATCGTATCCGGAATAAACGTTGCCAATGCTCTGCCACCAAGCCCTTCGGGCTGAATGCTTTTCTTCACTTCTTCATTCACAATTACCCTGTCTTTCTTCACCCGGATGCGGTCCTCTAACAAAAGTTTATCGCGCTTTTCGCTGAACTTCGGGTCGTTCCGGTTTTTCCAGAAGATGCGTTTTTTGTTGCGCACTTCTATCTCCACATCCACTTCGTGTGCCCACTCCTGGCCCCCTTTGAAGTCGCCTTCTTTGGTAGTTTGTTTAGTGATCACTTTTATTTTGTTCGGGAACTTCAAACAGAAGTTCTCAAAATCGATCAGCTTCCACCGCATTTTATCAACGCTGTCGAAAATAAAAACTTTGAAGCTATCAAGCGTTTTGCCCGGTGGCAGTGTGTTCATCGATCGGGTAAACACCACCTTGCCATTCACGGCTTCCCAATAATCTTTCCGGTTGCGATCGGCAATTTTAATTTTCTGTTCAGTGATCTTTTCGTCGAAGGTGGCACGGCCAAACTCTTCGGCAGCAACATATAATACGGGAAGATTGTATACTGTGGCCAGGTAAATGGCCAGGGCAATCTGATCCCATGTTTTGCCGGATCCGGGCAAACCATAGTACATGATCTGTGAGTCGGAATGGATCTTCACGAAATCATCGAACGGCGGTTTAAGATGAATGGTGAATCGCTCACCGAACGATTTCACCGGTTGTTCAATTTTAGCTACCGGTTCCTGAACGTTTTTACCAGCCAGTTTACTTTCCGTTTTCGGTTTTACTTTTTCAATTTTCGGTTGAATGCTTTGGGCCTTCAGAATTTTATCCACATCAATCACCTGCAAATTAATACGCATAGCCTTGCCATTCATTTGTGGCAGCACTTTTGCTATGCGCTTTTCAACATCGATGCACTCAATGCCCAGCGGCATGTGGGCATCGATGCGCCGGGCGCTGATATCTTTTTTCAGCGCCGCATGAAACGCACTGAGTTCATCTTTGAACACGAGTTTGCGCTTCAGGCTGTTGTAGTGACGGATATGTTTTTCTGCGGCAGTCATTTTTTAAATTATACGGCAGTCCATGTTAAAGCAGGCTCTGCTATGCCGTTTCGCTCTGTGGTTATAATGGTGTTGTCATCCACAATATGGCCTTTGTAACCATCACCGATAAGCACATTGCCATCTGGTAGCAACGCAATTCGTGTTCTTGCTGGCGAAATAATTTCACCGGCCACTGACCAGCTTTTAGTAAGTGCACTATCGAGCCATGCCTGTGCATCGAATGATCTGGCTTTTGTGTATTTGATAACAGCCAAAACAAGGGCAGCCGCCCCTATCCCAATTAATACTTTCGTTAACGTCTTCATCTTTTTTGTTGTTAAAAGTGTTTTTTAAAAAACCTGCCCATCGCAGAACCCAATCTGAACAATGGAGCAGGCCAAACTAAAACCCCCCGTCTTAGAGTTTTTATGTGATCTGAGTCAGGTAGCCTTTTTCATCTAGCATACCGGCTTTATAATTTGCCAGCCATTTTGATGCGGGCACACCCGGAGGGTATTCAAAGTGTGGCCGGTCTAGCTTTTCTTTAGACCAATCTCCACCCCACTCAAAACCGAATGATTTGCCTATGGTGCCGATCTTTTGCCAGTTGGGTGTTTCCCATAAGGCTGAGCCGTTCTTCATTTCTACCACGTCTATAGCCAGCCCATAATTGTGTGGCGATTCACCAGGCTTTGCCCAGCTCACAATTTTTTCGCCTTTGGCTTTCGATGCTGCCGTGCGCCCCTGATCATAAATGGTTTGTTGCTCAGGCCATGTGCGCAAGCCCTGCACCACCCGCAGGTTAATGCCCTGGTTGTGCGCTTCAATAATAAACTTACGCGCACGATCGCGCACCAAAGGATGAAGCTTCTGGATGCGTTGTTCGGTAAGTATATCCCACACTGCCTGCATAATTTCTTTACGTTTAATCAATGCCACGGCCGCAACCGTTCCTGTAACACCGCCGATGGTCCACCACACCCACGCTTTCATTTTTTATTCTTTGTAAAAGCTGCTTTGATATCGTCGCCAAATTTTACATAGATAATAAGAAGCCCTGCCCCCACGACTATGTAAGGCAGCGCACGGATCAAGCCAGTGGATATTTTGAATGTATCTTCCAACGTGTCTTTGATGGTGGTGGCTGTGTCGGCCACCGTAGTAGCGATATTTCCACCGGGCACGCTTTCAATAATGATGCGCATCACGTCCATTTTCTGTTGGTCGGTCAGCGTCACTTTTGTGTCTTTCTTCTTCAGCGAAATGGTTGCTGCATCGTATTTAAACCACCCGGGTGAAACCGTGTTTCCTTCGAGCCATACGCCATCATCGTCGGTAACTTCATAATCCCTTATTGAACCCAGCATAGTGCCGGCAGCAATGGTTTTAGTGTTGTTCACCAATGGAAACCAATCACCAGGGGGTTTTGATCTCACTTCTATGGGCGCAGTGGTAAACACCAAATAATCTTTCAGTGCATTGAATACATCTTCACCAGCATCGCCTAATCCACGAAGGCCACGCAAACGACTGGTGTTATTATTCAAGATGGCTGTCATTTCTTTGCGTTTAAACCACGGTAATAACCGATGCCATACACCACACCGGTAATAATAAACGATATGGCCAGTTTTTTCCAACCGCCAACATCTTCCACTATTCCGCTCATGCTATCACCACACTTGCCGCCACAGTTGCAACCACAGCCCAGGCCACGAAGGCCACGGCGCATGGTGTTTGAATTATTTAATATTGCTGTCATCGCATTAATTATTTTCGTCTAATTTTTCTGCTAACCCTTGCAGGCCGGCTTTTGCCAAATATAGATCCGGGCTGTCTTCCACAAATAATGGCACCACTTGTTCAAGCTTTTCAGCCATGGCTAGCTGCACTTCCGGAGAAGCCGCCTTCACACATTTTTCGTTGATCTGCTTCATCAGTTCGGTGATCACAGAACCATCGGTGCCATCGTTCACGGCGAAATAGCCTTCTGTTAAACCATACAATTCAAAAAAGGCGGCATCGGAAAGATCAAGTACTATGCGTGTCATAAAAACATTTTTATCATGCCATACTTTTCTTTCAGCTTTTGTTCTACTCCTGGCCGGGTGCTGAGTTCAGCCAGTATCTGCAACGTTTCATCGTTCATGGTGGCCAGCTGCTTCAAATTATCTTCACGGCTTCTTTTAGAAACCGCCATAGGTGCCTGTGCGTTTAAACGGAGTGCCATTGGTAAACAGGGTGTTTAGTTGTTTGAGTTTTCCGGGTATCTCTTCATCCTTCAAATGGCTCAGGTTTTCAATGAGCGTGAAAAATGTATCCTGCACTTCTTTGGGCTGCATCGCATACCATTTGTTCAGCTCCTTAATGTTGGCTTGCGCTTCTTCATCAAGTTTTTCAACGCCTTCCATGCCTGGCACTTCAGCAGGTGTGCCCAATAGTTTTTGTTCCAGCCATTTACCAATACCCGGGCCTGCGTGTGGCATGATGCCATTCATGATCGACTGCACAAGCGGATTATTCGAAAGACCATTCAAGCCGGATTTTTCGGCAATGCCCAATTCTTTTTCGAGGTCGAGCCGGTCGAGTTTTTTTTCCGCTGCAGTGGCCCGTTCTGTGAGTGTTTCCACTTTCTTTTCAAGGTCTCTGCGCTTTGCCTTCAGGTCATTAATAATACCTTGCTGATGCGTGATAATATACTGGCTTTGCGCTTCGAGTCCGCGCAAACTTCCATGCAGCTTCGTGGAAGATGCTGAAGTGATCATGCTATCGTCACGATCATCATCTTCTTCTTTCACCGGTTGTGAACCGGTTGGCTGATCGGGCGCACCGTTTAATTTTCTTTTTTTCATGTTGCCTGCGTTGCGGCATCGCTGCGAACAGTAAATAGCCTTTGCGCTTTTGGGTGTAAACGGGTTGCTGCAATGGGCACATACTTTGCCATCGCCTTCAGTATGCTGATCTTCTGCGCCTTCGTCGGCTTCGGTGTTTATCGATAAATCAAGTTCCTGCTGTGCCATGGGGGTTAATTTTTAGCTGATCTGCTCTTTCAATTCATCGATACGCTCGTGGGCAAATTCTACACGCGCATCATTCTGGGCTATCTTCACATCCTGTTCATTCTGATGGGCCACAATGCTTTTTATGGAACTGCGGATATCATTCAAAAAGATGAGTGCCATGGTGCCGGCAATGGATGTAATGATCACCAAAACCCAGCTGGCGTCGATTGAACCGTTTGTTATTTGTGTGATCATTTAATTTTTGATTACGGTTGCCGAAAATGTGCCGCTGGCTGGATCTTCTATCCCCTTCGGACTAAAGCGAATGGTTACTGTGTTGGTAGCCGAAACCCAGGCCGTGAATGTTGCTGTAGCGGTGACTGAACCATTGGGCACGCCGATGGCCACATCATCGCCCAGGGCAGCACCAGTTACGGTGATGGTAAGATCTGCTACCGCTGTGGCAATCGTTGAAGGAAAGTCAAGCGTTGCTGTATTGGTAAGTGTTTTTGTTACCTGTGTTTGGCCGGAAGCATCGCGAATGTTGAGAACACCCGAAAGTGACTCTAATATTACGCCACCCGTTGGGTTTGAAGTGACTGCAGTAGTGGCATCGCCTAGAAATAAAACTTTTTCACCTGCCGAAAAAGTTGCTGTGGTGGTAAATAAGCCGATATTACCAACCGTTCCTGTGCCATTCTTTGCACCTGTATCAAAAAACAGGTTTCCACTTGAGGCATTTCCGGCTGTGCCCGTTCCGGTTTTCACCCAAATATCACCTGTGAAGCCAGCCGATTCATCGCTGCTTAAAAATTTATGTCCAATGCCACCAATGCCAGATGTGCTGCGTATAAAACCAAAGCCGGAAGCATCATAACTCCACGTAATACCATTCGTTAATCCAATAGATATGCCAATAAGCCCTGTGTCGTCAGGGGCAGCCATAGCCAGCGTACCGGTGCCTTTTGATTGTAATGATAAAGACACATTTGCCGCAGATCCATCGGCCGAAATGGTGCGGGCAGCGCCTGCAGCACTTGTGCCTAACGTAAGATCCGTTAGAAACGCAGCATCACCTGAGCCATTCCACCCGGCACCAGCGCTGGCAGTGCCGTCGAGTATTGCCGTGGTCCACGATAATTGCCGGCGCTGCGAAAATGCAGTGAGCAAAGTCAGCGACAAAAAAATGGTTAGGTATATCCGTTTCATTTTTATAGGGATTGAAAATTTATCCGGTAAAAGCATTTCCTAAGTTGTCCTTACAATTATCAAATACATCAGTGCCTGTGCCGGTGCCATTAACCGTAGGCGGTGGGGTGCCTTGCAACCCATGTATACGGCAATCGGAATAATTAATATTATTTCCATTGTTGGTGATCGTGGTAACACTGATCTGGCAGGTGTTAAAAAAGATCAAATCAGAATTAACGGTGAAGGCACCTGCAAAAAATTCACAGCCATTGAATACGAGCGAAAGCGGATTTGTGCCGGTGTTATCGATGCCCGATATAGTGACCAGGTTTGTGTTATGATTAAAAATGCTGTTGCCTATGGTTGAGTGCCCATTGTTGGTTCCGGTAGCGGTAGTGAAAGCAGAATTCAGATTCGTGCCATAGCAGCCCACCAGTGATATGTTTCCGCTGGCTAATTTCCAACCAGTGCCGGTGCCTGCCACGGTATTCCATGCAGCACATGCTTCAAACAAAACATATTCACCGGTTGCTAACGTGTCATAACAAATGCCATTGTTATCAAACGCATTTACCCCTAGAAATAAATTTCGTTCGTAAGGAGCTGCGTTACTTCCGCCGTTAACCCTAATGGCCGCAAGGTTGAATCCGGTTACAGTAATCTCATATACCCGTATGCCTGAGCAATTCAGGAACGACAAACCAATCTGCGCGGCACCTGTATTGTTCCCTGAAAAAATACCTCCTTTAATCATTATTCTGTCAGCGCCAGAAAAAACGAACATGGCAATGTTCGAGGTGGTATGAACATCGGTGCCCCACCCTGTCACCAGGTGCACGTCGTCTTTCGTCCAGGTGATTTGTGTTTCTACTTTTACAACGCCCAGGCCCAACATGCAAAGCGTTTGCCCGGCAGTGGCAGCATCGTGCGCCGCCTGAATAATAGATGCCTGATTTACACCCGAATTATACGTGACCGGAATTACAACGTATCCCGTAACCCATGAAGCCAGATTGTTGATGGTGGTAGCCGGATCGCCCGGACCGGAAATGGGTATTTTCTCATTGCCAGTAACACTGATGGCCGTAGTATTTAGCCCCGAGATAGTGACCGTTTGCGCCCATGAAGCTATCGAAATAAGGAAACCAAATAAAGTAAGTTTGATCGCTTTCATTTTTTAATCAGTTGTTAACGTGTTTAAGTCGTCGGTCTGCAATGTTTTTCCGCTGCCCATTAAAATGGTTTTAGATGTTGAACCCACACCAGCGCGGGCAGCTACTTGCGTAGTCCACATGGTATTTATGCTGGCCGCCAGGCTTTCCATGTTACCACCGAACATATAGAAGGGACATTTGCGGGTGGTGGTGTTTACTACAGCACCCGCCGCATTCACTTCTGCCATTAACACCATGCCTCTATCGGGCAGTGCGCCAGATGGTGCATTTGATCCATCGGCCAAAACACCATCGATGTAATATTTATGGCCCGCTGCCGTTGATGCACTTCGGCTTTGGTGAAACAATCCTACGGAAGTAGAAACCACGGCAAGCGTTGACACACTGGCACTGTTCAAACAGATCTGCGACGTACTGCCAGAATCTTTGGTCATGTTCCGGATACGCTTACTCGTGTTGGCATCGGAATGCGAACATCCGTAATCTATCTGCGTGGTGCTGGCCACATTTGTTTCAGACGCATGAACAGCAGAGGCAAGATTTAAAGTAAAGTTTACGCCATTAGTAGATGGCACCCATCCGGTAAGCAGGTGGCCCGATCCGGGAGTAAACCCACTTCCACGGGTATAGGGAAGCGTGCCCCCCACCGTGCATTTAAAACTGCCCGGAGTTTTCCAGTTCAGCGTGGCATAATTAACGTCGCCATAATACGATAACGGGTAGAAAAGATCGACCAGCACCCAAATACCTTTCGCTTTGGCATCGATCACAAAACTATTTTCTATGGTGCGATAATCGCGAATGGGATAGGTGTAACTGTTGTCTATTGCCTGCGTAAGCACGGCCCCATAGTCAGTATCGTAAGTGGGCGACACGGTAACCGTAGTGGTGTTACGAATCACAGAAGCAAAATCACCATCTAAATCTTTTATGGCGCTGCCCGTGGTTGGACTGATTGAAATTGTTTCAACGCCAGATGGGCTACCGGTGAAAGAAATGTTTACCCGGATGGCCGATTCACCGCCAACCAGATCAGCGTTAGCCGATGTTTTTACAGAACTGATGGTGGCATTTGTAGCCGTGCCTCCGTTTTGTGAAAATGTGAGTGTCAGATCGGCTGCTTTAACGCCGGCATCATCGGAAGTAGAATATAACCCATCGCTGAACGATATGATCACAAACCGGTTTGTCGGGTCGGCCTGGTAGCCCAGGGAAGCCACACGAATGGCTGATGCGCTGGGCGTGATAGAATACGAATTGAGTAACACCTGACTGTGACCAACAGCGCCGGCAGTAAGGAATAAGGAAAGAAGTAAAAATTTTAACCGTTTCATTTCAATATCCGATTATCCAAACAATTAAGCCTAAACCACCCAGCCCTACGGCATCGATATCGAAGGTTATTCGATCATCGTTAGCGATGGCCGTATTTGATATCACAGCAGGCGTTGTTGCTGTTAAACTCGTTGTTTCATTGTTATCGATGGTGAGTTTTGTTGAAAGAATAGTGGTGCCATTCTTATTGATATCTACGGTAAGAATAGTGCCTGAACTTTGTGCGGTGAGTAATTCTGCCCGCACAGAGGTTATGGTGAAACTTTGAGGGAAAGGTAAAAATGCTTTGTTAGTGCCGGTGGTGAGCGCTGTGGTAAGATCGCTGCAGGCAGCACCATATTGCCGGGCCACCGAAGCAAAGGCAGCATCGGTGAAATAATAAATGCCAATGGTTTGCCCCACAGCTGGCGCAAAAGTTAATGTAACAGTTTGCCCAGCCACACTATAATCGGTGGATGGCTGCATTACTTGGCCCGCCACTTCTACCTGGTAAACCGTGCCGGCTTGCGAAAGCACAAAAGCCGTTTGTGCACCGGTGCCATTGAAATATTCATTGAGTAGTTCAGATGGTGCAGATCCGGAAGACCCTTCGGCAATAGTTACAAACGCCCCATTTTTATAAAGCCGCAGGTGTTTGCTTACGGGATTGAAAAATAGTTTTCCTTCCACGTAAGTGCCAATACCACTGTTGGTGGCCGATGAGTCATTGCCCTGCAGTTTATAAAGCACCGATCGATAGCTCGGATTTGTTTGCGCAAAACCGGTGATACCGATTAGTATTAAGATGGGGAGTAAAAGCCTTTTCATTCTTTGATTTCTTTATTGTCGGGTTCTTCTTTCACCGTGAATTTGCTCACGGCTATAAGCACCGCGCCGATGGTGCCACTGTAGCTGGCAATGGTGGTGAGCAATGCAGGCATTTCAAAACCCGGAATAGATGGCGCACTCAGAATGCCGGCAGAAACTGCCAGCAGCGAAGCACCGAAAGCCATCAGCTTTTTGAAAAATTTCGGGATGGGTTCTTTAAAGCGTTTTGCAATATCCATATACAAAAAGTTTTAAGTGTTTTGCGGTGAAAGCGAAATGGTGGTATTCCATGCGGTGCCATCCCACCAGGCACTGAGCGTGTATCTTCCGGCTTCGTCGGGCGTCCAGATTTTGGTGGCTTCCACAAACCGGTTATCGCTCATGCGAAAAGTAGATGGCAGCGTAAGCGGCACGCCTGCGTTTATTGTAAAACTCCAATTGATTTGCCGGCCGAACAATGCACCAAGTAATGAAACTGCGGCAGCTGCGGCAATGGTGGTGACGGTGGCAAAGTTTCGGGCCTGGCCATAGCCGAGCCGCAAGTTTATAGCACCTGCAGCAGCATTCACCGGCGTGGTTAAGCCAATGAAGAACGGACCGGATATTAATTCGCCTGCGCCACCAAACATTAGCAGATTTTTTTATCTCTGTAAGTGATTTCAATCAATGCCCCAACAAACTGCGTGTCGTCAAGATCAGTGCCATCGAGTGTAGCAAAGGCCACGTTTAATTTATTAAAATCAAGCGTATTGCCCAGCTGCGCTACATAGGGTTTGCTTTGCCCTGGCAACAGAAAATTAGTGCTCTGTGCATTAGCATTCCATCCGATAATAAGCGGATAGGTTGAATTAGGCAGGCAGGTAATTGAAACTTTCAACACATTACCGGTAAACTCTAACTGATCCGGTCCGGAGATCGGATACTGCGTTATGCGTTCAGTAAACCCGCTGCCTGATTCCATATTTACTTCTTCCATTTAGCTCTTTCTCGGTAACTGAGTGAAACTAGCTTCGAGACGCAGTGTCATATAAATCACTGCATTGCTTACTAGCGCAGCAATAGGAGCGGCCTGAATAAAGAATGTATCGCCCATGCCATACATAATGTTTTGCGTCAGGTATTTAAGATCGAGCGGTGCGCCGTCCGGATCCCACATCTGCGCAGGAATAGGATCTACCCAATCCTGGCGTTGTGATTTTGCGCCAATCAGAAAGTTTTCGGGCGTGGTTCCGCCATCGTCAACCACTACCACACCAATACCGGTGATGAATTTAAAGCCCTGGTCGAGCTTTACGCTGGCCTGCACAAACACCCCTGCAGCCGTGGCCGAAGGAATGGTGAGTGGTATCACCTGGTAGCGTTGCTGATAGACATTCAATTTATCTTCTTCCATTTCATTCAAAAATTAAGAGTGAAAAAAATCGATTTTGAAAAGGTGGGTTGGAAAGGGAACCGGTTTTTAAGCGGTTCCCGATATCAAACAACCTACTAGCTTTTTTGAATGAGGATTAAGCTTTCAGACGAGCCTGAACGCCACAGAATACCACTTCGAGGTGCACCGTGGTGTTAGCTGCAGAACTTACTGTGCCCGCCAGGTCAAGTTCTCCGGAAGCCAAAATGTTTTCCAGGAAGAAGCGTGGTTTCGCCAGGTATCCACCGGCGTTTTCTTTCGAACCGCCACCGGTTACGGCAGCTTCTGAAATAAAGTCCATTACTGGCGTTTGCACGATCACGTTCTTATTGCTGCGGATGATCAGTTCACCATTACGCACGGCAGGATCCATGGAGGCCGACACGTTTGTCCACTGTGTGGTGGCACCGAATGTGGTGTTGGCTGTGTTGGTGAGCGCAGTGCGCACAATGATCTTATCAAAACAGAAGTTGTAATACTGCTGCAGTGTGGCACCGTTCGGGAAGTTGGTAGTTCCGAGCACCCGCATAGTGGCTTCGTTCAGGAATTTTACGGTACCTGCTAAACCGGTGATGTTGTAGCGGATGTAATAATTGATAGGGTCATAACTGATACCACCATCTTTAATGGCATCGGCCGTTACCGGGTTAGAGCGATTTAAAATTACCAGCTGCTCAAACAAAGCGCGTTCGGCTGTGCCGGAGAACGGCACCGGGCGAATGGCCCCTACACTATCCTGCACAAAATATTCCTGCGGATAAAGCGCGATACCGGCAGCGGCAATGGGCGATTTATAACTACCCAGGGTAAACATGAAGCCAGCGAAGGCCACTACTGCACCCGGTAAAAGTCCTGTTGCCAGTGAAAGGAAGAACAGGCCCATAAATACTATTCTGAATTGATTTTTCATGACTGTTTAAAAATTGGTGTTGTGAAATTTTTTTCGTTAGCACACGAAGCTTCACACACTTATTTTCAGTCGTGAGGTGTCCTACACCTTTGAGGTGTGGGACACCTGATGCGCTTAGTTCAGCGCGTATGCCTGGGCTTCTACGCCACGCAGGCCACGGCGCTTGCGGCCGCTAAGTGCGTAGGCATTGCCGTCGCCACCCTGGCCACCGTTGAGTGCGTATGCACCATCGTTGGCACCATTGAGTGCGTAAGCGCCAGCGCCCTGCATGCTCATGCCCTGCATGCTCATTTTGCCGAGGCCCTGAAAGGCATTATTTCTGTAATACGAATACTTGTAGTCGCCCACGTTGATGGCTGCAGCACCTTGTGTGCCACGCAGCCCGCGCATGCCATTCATGCCGTTAGATGGGGCATTCATGAAAAACGGAATGGATGTGCCGAGTAACCGGTAGAGAAAATCAGAAGCACCGCTGATGCCCAGGCCGAAGAGCCCATACTGCAATTTCTGGTTACTGGTTTGTGATGCGGCAAACACTGCTGCTGCCATCACCACTACACCGGGCAGGTATTTTTGAACGCCCGCCGGCAAAAACGAAAGGGTGGGCATCACTGACTGCGCCACTTTCTGAGCTGCGAAACCCGACACAAGGCCCACGGCTCCCGCCCCGAACTTTGTGCCTGTTGTTATCGCCTTATTTACTGTTGCTGGTTTTACGAGTGCCATATTTTTAAATGGTAAAAAATTTAACGATTGAATTATAAACTACACTCCCTTTGCAGGGTGTTATGGTTTTTCTTTTTTCTGCTTTGCTGTTTTAGCTGGCGCACTGGATTTAGCCCCTTCGAATGGATTATCAATTTCATCGCCGGGTTTAAAATCTACTTCCGAAAAAGCCTCATAGCTTTTAAACTGGATATCGATTTTTACTTCGTCATTTTCAAGGGATACGCGATGATCATTGCCGGCCATCGTTACCACATCGAGCACTTTCATTTTCATGTGATTAAAAATTATATGTTAAGGATGGCCACCCTGGCCTTTTTTTGCTTTCTATTTTCTGTACTTCGATACGATTTTTGAATCTACATTGTAGATCCTGGTTACTTCTCCATCTTCACCGATAACCTTAAAATCATATTTGGCCTTACCGCCAGAATAATTATGAATTCCACATACTTCACCCCCGAAATGAGTGGACCAAAGGTTGATCCATAGTTCTTCACCCATTTGATACGTTTGCTTCTTTTCGATTGCCGATTCCATAATAAATCCGGATTGCTAAGCCAATCCCCGCTTTTAGTTTTTATATGTTAAGGATGGCCACCCTGGCCTTTTTCTTCTTCTTCTTTGTGCCGCCGAGCGATATGGGGTCGCTGCTTTCTTTCTGCGGGCTGCTGTCATCGCTGCCGCTGATCAGCCACAGGGCTGCCACGCCACCCACTACCCACCACCAGTTAATGTTTTTCAAACTGAAGCCGGCCTGAGTCGGTGCACCGGTAGCAACCGGTTTAAGCATTTCATAAAATTTGGAGGCTTCGCTTTGGTTCATCACCGAAGGCAGACTCACTTCGGTGCCAATCGGGGTTTTCACCACCAGCATGGCCGCGCCCGTGCTTTCGTCAGTCTCCTGTGTGTAAGGGATCTGGTTATCTTCCAGAAACTTTTGCGTGACCACGTAGCCAAACATGGTAACATCTTCGGTGTTGGCATAGCGCACCAAATTATTCAACTGTTCGCCAGGCTTCGATGATGTTACACATCCACCGGAAGCATCGCCTAAACCTGAAAGTCTTACCAGTTCCATTTTAAAATCTTTTTTATCTACTGCCGGCGCTTCATAATTAAATTCATGCACCACCGGATCTGCAATAATTTCTTTCCCTTTATCGGGCACCATGATATACACATGCCCCCACTCTCCTTTGTTTTGGTATGCCGCTATGCGCAGCGATACCGGGATCTTTTGCCCGCTGATCAGCGAACCAATCAGCACCGTGAAACAATCACAATCGCCCTTGCCATCGTATATCGTTACCTGCGGGTCGCGCACCAGTTCGGTTTTTTGCGGGTCTTCTACATACTGAATGTGTTTAAACACAAAGTCGTAAAAGTTGCGCACCGTTTCTTCTACCGATTTTCCCTTCAGCGCATCGCCCAAAGGTTTCATGGCTTTGGCGGTTTCGCTGATCATCTTCTTCATCAGCGGCACGGTGTCGCGCTCCGGGTCGCAGTCGTCTGCTTTTATGCGGGTGCGAATATTTTTTGGTTTCGGCACCAGGGCCAACAATTCGGGTGGCACCGGTGTAACCGCTCTCGGCCCATCTGGCACGAGGCCCAGCCCACGAAGAAACCGATAGCTCATGTGAGGCTCACAATTTCTTCGTAGCGTTGTGTAGGCAGCCTGAAGCCTTTGTATACCGCACGCACTTCCGTGAGTATGGTTACCCGGCGACTGCTTAAAATATTTTCCCATGAATCGGTAACTGAACTGATCAGGCTGCCCAGGTCGAGCTCAGGAACCACCGTTTCTTCGGTAGATCCGGGTGGCAGTGTTACCTGATCGGTAACAGTGCCCACGTGGGTTTTCTCGCCCTGGTTTACCAGGTATAAATCGATGGTGATTTTATCGGCCGATACGGGCACCGGCAACGGGTTTGTAAATTTTATGGTGATGGGCAGTTTTAAGATCCAGTCCTTATAATCGGGCAGGCCATAGCGCACCACTTTGAACTGAAATTCCTGCAGAAGAGAATAAATGTATTTGCCGCCAAAGCCCAGGGCTGTGAGCACCGATAACCAGATGATGATGGTTTTTGCTTTTGCCATTTTTCAGAACGCCGGAACGGTGAAGTCTCCCATGGATCAAAATTTTTTAAACTCAACTTTTTTTTTCAAGTGAGAAAGAAAGTGTGCACCAGAACGATGCACACTTCTCCTTGTTCCTGAAAATAAGCGAAGCTTTGTGTGCTGAATACGATGTAAGAATACGGGGCGAATGCCAAAGAGAAAACGGGGGTATCGATCTGTATCAATTTGTATTGATCTATACCGAATTATATCGAAAAACGTTATTTTTGTTCAACCCCTTTTAGCATGTTTTCCAGAACTGAACTGGCCGAAGCTTACCAATGCTGCACCATCAAAATAAGGCAGATGCTGAGAAAGGCAGGCATTACCCACCGCATGCTCATTAACCCGATTGAATTCAGCCAGTTTCAGCAGAAATATGGCCCCCCCCGAAACCCTAAGGCACTAATCGGTGCGTGAATCGGTTAAAATCACAGAAAATTTTTCATTTCAGCGCAAGCAGCTATGCTGTTTTGCCGTCCTATACGTCTGTGTTGTCCTATGTCGTCCTTGTCCGTCCTATGTGTATCTTATAAGGAAAAAGATTTAAAGTGCTGATTATCACGTTATAAGATAATGATGACGGCATAGGACTGTGTTTTGATACTTTGGCACGCTATTGGCAATTTGTTCAAGTCCTTTATGAATGAGGTTTGGACTGTTTTCAATGATGATGTATCCGGGTCGCACTGCGCGAATGATGCGCCAACCTTCATACCAAAGACCGGACTTACTACCGGCGAGGCCTTTGCCTTTCGGGTTCGCTTGCGAGATATCCTGGCATGGGAAGCCGAAGCTGATGATATCGACGTATGGGGGTTTTCTGAGTTTGCGCATGTCGGCATAGTGCTTTGCTTTAGGGTGATAAAATTTTAAAATGTCTCTTCGCAGTGGATCTATTTCGCAGGTCCACTTGGTGCGTATGCCGTTGGCCGCGGCTCCGATATCGAAGCCACCGATGCCGGTGGAAAGTGAACCGTGGGTTAGTTGTTTCATTGCTTCAATGCAGTTCGTTCTTTGAGCCGGCCGAGGTTGAACATGCAGGCGATAAGCTGATCATAGAAATAGCAAGCCACGTGTATTTCGCCGGTGTGCTCTATATCGATGAAAACCGGTGGCGAATGCTGCTTAATTATCTTCAGGGCTTCGGTATACTCATCGGGTGTTTCGAAGTAGTACACATAGGAGTATTTGTGCTGGATATTTTTTGTTGTATCCAGATTGCGGTAAATAAATGGGTTGTTTCTGAAATCTGCCGGCCGGTAATAGATCTGCACGGTGTCGCGGTAAAAATTCCACGGCAATGTGCCCAAAAATTCGAAAAACTTCTGGCACTCTTCTTCGAACCAATCTTTCATGCACACAATTTCACAATCGGTGTCTTCGGGCTCCCACGCCCGGTTGCCGATCGGTTCAATGCTCGAACTGTGCTGTGACGATATCTTCAGGTATTCTTTTATTTTCTCTGAAGGATCGAAGTGCACCGATACATCGGATGCCCAAGTGATGATGATGTTACAGTTTACGCCCATAGTTTTATGATAAAAGAGTTAACAGCATTACACAACCCAACCCAATAAGCACGCCAGTGAGCATGCCTTTCATAAACACCACCACTTTTTTAAACCGAATGGATTCGGCGCGGCGGTCGTTGTATTCTACCGGGCCAAAGGCTATTTCGAGTTCAACATCCATTAACTCGGCTTTGGCAGGGCCTGCCGTTTTACCCATCACGAGTTCCGTATGGAATATGGGCACCGGTTTTTCTGCCAGCAGATTTTTGATGTAGGCTATCTTCTCTTTTTCCCAAAGAGTTTGCTGGTAACCGAATCTAAACGCTTCCAGCATATCTACTGTGTTTTGCAGAGCCTCGGCCAGGTGCCTTTCTCTTTGCCTGCTTTCATTCAAGGCACGCACTAGTTTGCGGCCGGTGGCTTCTTCCTTATAGGTTTTCATGTGAACATATTGAAGTTTAGTTTAATAATCTCTTTGGCTTTGTTCATGCCGGCGATGAAATTCATTTCGCCCTGGCCACGCAGCAGTTCTTTGGCCAGGTGTATGGCAGCATCGCGGCTGGTGTTGGGTTCACCGATCTTAAAACCGGTGCTGGCTTCGCTGATCACAAAGCGTGGCAGGTGCACATTGAAATCTTCGCGGCGGCAGAAGAACTGGTGGCCATACATCTCAAACACGATTTCGCCTTCTACTTCCATTTCAATGAACTTGCTGCCTAGATGGGTGCGGATGATAAATTTTGCCATAGATGTTAATTGTTAATAGATCGTTTCAGTTTGCGTTCGGCAACAGTGGGTATTCTGAACCCGAAGCACTCGAACATTTTATCGGGTGCATCTTCTTTTATAAACTCTTCGCGCATATTTTCACCGTCGATGGCATCGGGTGAATCATCGTATATGCCATCAATTACCTGCTGGCGAATGTCTTTCAGTTCGGGGAAGTGGTCAAGGTCTTCTAACCAGTTTCATTTTTGGGCAATTGCAATCGGCATATTCCGGGTGGCCCGGAATATCGGTGAACTTAAAATCGTGGTAGCCATTGTTTGCTGCCCGAATGATGATGGCATCGTACTTGCCTTTGCTGTTGCGTTCGCGCAGCACTTTCACCAGGTCGTCTTTAGTGGTTTTCCTTTCCATTTTGATCTTTGCTTTTAAAAGTTCTGTCGTTATAAAAATAATCGGTATACTGATCGGAGTAGTGATAACAGTATTTACCAGCCCGGTGGCTGGATCTTCTCCACCCACAGAAAGTACAGATTTGATTGTCGTGGGCTTTATTGTAGGCTGATTTCTTCATAGGTCTGTGCAGTTTGTAACCGGTGTACCGGTTGGTGGCGCATCATTATAAAGCATTTCAGGGTTTTTGCCTTCGATATACAGATCACCTGCCGGCCATCCCTGTGGCGGTGGTTGCCCAGCTGGCCAGCAAGCGTTCGAATAATCGCAGATACATTCACCGCATAAAATGCAGTGCTGGGTCATTGTTTCTTTGTCAAATTCTCCCAACAGGTGTTTTATTATCATAACATTTCTATTTGTGTGCTCTTTGTCAATCTATCGAATACTTTTAATTCGGTTGGTCCACTGTACCCCTTATCAAGTTCTAAAACCATTGTTTGTATCCGGGCAAACTTGAAAGTTCGGCGAGGCAGTGCGGTGATTGATCGTAAACCAAAATCATACACGGAGCGAAGCCGCACATCTGAATCGGAAATAGTAAACCATGGCATGAGTGCGATCACGTGCTCACTCATTCGCATGCACTCGGTAAGAAAATAATAACCCAGCCTCATGCCAAAATGATTGAAGTCAGCCGGTGCATTTTGCATCAGCGCATACTTTGTGCTGAAAGGTGGATTCATTACTACACAATCGAAGCGCTGTTTTTTATTTAACAGAAAAAAATCATCCGGTGCGGTAACATCATACCCTTTCAGTTCGCGCACAATGTTACCTATGCCCTTCGAGGGTTCGAGCACTGACACAGATCCCGGTGGTATTAGTGAAATCATATATTTACATACGTATGGTGGTGTCTGGAAATCGGTTTTATAAATTTCCCCCCCCCCAATTTTTTCATTTTTATCATTCCAAAATGGGCTAACTGTTGTTTCTTTTTTCATCACTTCCATGCTTTTGGAAAACCTAACTCAGGATCTACTTCTGTTTTTGCTTTCGGCACCGGTGCCACCGGTGGCAGTTGCTCAGGCATGCTGTCTTTCTGCAGCACCACGCCGAACTTTTCAATTTCGGCATAGTCGAACACTTGGCCGCTGGTGTTTTTGCTTTTGTCGCCAAAGCCAAAATACTGGTTGGGGCTCATGCCCAGGTAGCTGTGCTGTTCTTCCATGGCCATGCGTATGCTGTCTTCGGCAATGGCACGCAGATTACGTTCGCGCTGGTATTTGGCATACTCGCCCCACATAGAAGAGTAGCGGCAGATGAGCACGGTGCGCGGTTCGCCAAAGGCTTTGCGGGTGTCCACCCCATCTACCCGCAGGGTGATTTCGGTGATCACTTTCACTTTCATGTGCATTTCATTGATCAGCCCTTTATCGTACATGGCTTCCACCGTTTTCCAGAATTCAACCACCACGCTGTTATCGCGCAGCAGGCGGTTGTGGAAAATCATCAGGTCCATGGCTTTGGTGTAGAACTGCTCAAAGGTGAAAGGCAACTTTATGCCGGTGGCGATCATGGTGTGCACCGATGCCATCATCAGCGCATAGTTATTCACCAGGCGTGTTTCGATACGGCGGCCGCTGGTGTCGTTCAGAATTTTTGTGCGCATGGCACTTACCTGTTCAATCAAAATCTTTTCTACCTGCGGGCGTTTGCTCATCAGGTCAACCACCAGTGAGCTCAGTCCTTCTTTTTCGAAGTCTTTCAGTTTTTTGCTCAGGTCGCGCTGGGCTTGTGTGAGTGACTTAATGCGGGTTTCGCTAAATCGGCAGGGTATGGTGCGACTGAGCACGCTACCACCATCTTTAATGGTAAGGTTTTGCCCGAGCAAACCTACGGTGCTTTCCACATGCTGGATACGCGTTTTCCGATTCTTGAAACTGGTGGCATCGCCCACTTCGCGGCCTTCGCCATCGTACACGCCTTTCATGGCCCCAAACTTCCACTCTTCGATTTTGTCTTCATCAAATTCGTTGTAGAGTGTGAAACAATTGCTGAAGCGTTCCATGCGATTATAAAAACTGTAGTTGGTGCCCTGGCCCGGGCTCAGGTTGTAGGCGTGCATCTGCTCTTTTTTGCTGTTCTTTCCGCTGAAGAAAAGCCACAAAATGCTTTCGGCCCAATCGCTTTTACCGGATCCCTTCACCCCCACCCCATACAGCAACGGAATTTTTATGGCATTCTGCGTGATCACGTCTTTAAAAACGCTAATGAAAACGAATGCCAGCCCGTACATGCCATTTTCTTCATACACCTGGTAAAAGAGGTGCGCCCACTCTTCGAAGCTTATAGGGGCTTTAACGTACTTCAAATAGAGGTCGTTTTCGTAGGGGTTGTTATTGCCGCGCTGCAGCTTGTGTATGCGCGAATTGGCCATGCTGATGTAAAACTTCCCTTTCAGTTCAATGATGCCCAAATCGGTGTAGGGCAAAAAATCACCGGTTTCTGGAATATAAACACCGTTGGTATAGGCAAAGAAACCTTCGCTTTGCCAGCCCAGGGTGCTGAGCTCATAACAATAGGGCGACTTGGCCAGCCAGTTGCGCAGCAAAATGTATTGCTTTTTGCTAAAGCTGAAGTTTACCGTGTAAGTGCCTTTGCCCAAAAGCAGTTCTTCGAAAATGCCTTGCGAAGTGAGGGCTTTGTCGGGCAGTTCTACCACCGCGCTTTCGAAATTATTGCTCACTTCCACCAGCCGGCGCGAATTGCTCGGGTCGATGATATGGAAAAGCGGCACGATGGTGAAATTGGTGCTTTGAAAAATGTGGCTGTAGTCGCCACCCATAAAATAAATGCCCATATCGTGCGATGCCGTGTCGTGGTCGAGCTGCGTGAAGCCGAGCTTCATCAGTTCGTCGCGATTTACCCAGCTGGGCAGTTTATTTTTGTCGCTCAGTTCGGCTTCTTCTTTGTCTTTGGCTTCCTGGGCACGGCGGCCGAGCAGTTTGCTGATGGGCTTCTCAAAATCTTTGGCCACAAACGGTGCCTTTTCGCCCTTCACCGGTTTGTGGCGTTTGAGAATCGTTTTTATATACTGTGCCCGCCTGTCTTCATTGGCAATTTCGGCCAGCAGCTTCACACACTTTTCGATGCCATCGGTGAGTATGGATACATCGCCCGAGGCCACGCCATCGTAAAGATATTTTTCGCACAGGTATTCGATGCCATCGCGGTAACATTCGAGCACGGTGAGCACGTATTCCATGGGTTCGCTGAAAAGGTCGTCGGGATCCTGGATCTTTTCCTCAAACTTGTAATTGATTTTTTGCCACAGCAGTTCGTCAGGGATGCTGGCCAGTATGAGCTGCGCTTTGTGATAGCGCAAATCACGGTCGATGGTTTCGGTGCGCTCCACCAGTTTTTTGCGCTTCGGTATTTCGATCACATACACTTTGAACTGGTGGCGGGTGAGCACCTGTATATCGCTTTCAATGGCCTTCTGCCCTGCCTTGTCGCCATCGCGCATGATAAACACCGTGTCGGTGAAGCGCTTCAGCAGCTTGGCCTGCTCTTCGGGCATGGCGGTGCCACCAGTGGCCACGGCATTATCGAAGCCGGCCTGGTGTGCCTTGATCACATCGAAATAGCCTTCCATTAAAAAAGCGCCGCCGTGTTTCTTAAAATTTTTGTGCGCCTGGTAGAGCCCATACAACACCCGCGATTTATTGTATAGCGGACTCTCCGGAGGGTTTACATATTTCGGTCCATCGTTGCCAGGCAACACGCGACCGCCGAAGCCCACGAGCAACCCCTGCACGTTGTGAATGGGGATGGTGATGCGGTGATGATAGAAATCATACGTGTGGGCATTTTCTTTGGTGCGTATGAGGCCGGCTTTCTCGGCCAGCGACCGCGCGGACTCGTTGTTAAACTCCGGATCTGCGGCTAGCACCTGCCAATCGGGACACACACCCAGCCCCCACTTTATGATGGTTTCATCAGTGAGGTTGCGCTGGGTGCGCAGGTAATTCAATACACGGGAGATTAAAGCAAAGTCAGGCATTCAGGGCTTCAGGTTTTGAGGTTAGTGGGGTGTTTGGGTTTTGATTTTAATTAGAACCAACCGATTCGAGTGATGCCTTCAGAAATAAAATCACGGATGAACGATGTATTATAAATTTCTCCTTTACGCTCATTGAAAAGAGTCAGCTGGTGTGAGGTGATATGCTTCACATTCATAAATATATTTTCCCATCCACCGTCTGACTTACGATCAATGCCGATGATGGCATCTTCCCGCATTGGAAAACCTTCCTGATATTCCTGAATAGAACTTCTATCTGCATCGGGGTTGACTGCGTGCAGTATCTCCCATGCTTTTTGTACCATTTTTGCGTTTAGCGCCATAGATTTCATTTTTTAGAAAGACAAAAACCAATTCATAAAATTCTGAGCATGACTTCGATATTGACCGGTAGCTTTATCGAAGTAACACGAATACTGATCGGGGGTGTTCATATCCAGGTAGATTTTTTGAAAAGATTAAACGTATCATCGATCACAAATTTGCCAGTGAAAATGAAAACAATGCTGGCCAGCATGATGCCAATTAAATACATCATTGCAGTTGCAATGCCGGCTATCACTACAATCCAAAAAATAAAAAACCAGATGACACTAAAGAGCAGTATGGCCGGCAGAAAAAAAATAGTCCATCCTTCAAAATCACTGGTTGGCAGATTGTCGTGCAGGATGTATCCACGATAGTAAATGATGGCCGCCATCACCGCACCGGTGGCGAAGTATAAGGCGGAAAAGATTTGGAGTACCTTTTTCATTGGATTAGCGTTTTTAAATGCACTCGATGTATTTCAGATGAATATACCTTTTCAGGCCATCGCGGATTTCTGCTTTCGTGAAGAAGTTAATGGCTTGTAGCTTCTGCATTTGTTCGCTGGTGCGAAAATGTTTTGCACAGGCAATGAATTTTTGCACGCCATTTTTAAAAGGCTGTGCATTGTGTTTGCAGTGGTGGCAGATCTGAAATTCACGGTCTATTTCGTCATACTCTCTGCCACAGCGCGGGCAGTTATCGTGAAGGCCGTCGTTGTCATCATCTACAAATTCGGGTTCGGGCAGGTTTGCGTTTGTCATAAGTTAGTACCTGGTTTTCCAGTTTTGTTCTTTCAACAATGCTTCATTTACTGCCTCATTGTCAAAAGGAGTTCTTATTTTTCGATCATTGTATCCCTGCACAATCAAGGTGCAGGCAATTATAAATTGAAAAACAGACACGGCGATGCCGAAAATGAAGATGAAAATCTGTACCGCTTGATTTACATCAGCCAGTAGAACGATTTTGTAGCCGCCGATTATTGAGAAGGGCATCGAGAGAAAGGTGGCCCAGCCTGAAAGCATTTTTTTCATAGTAGTTTTTTATTTAAGGTTTTAAAATTTTCGCTCTCTTTTCAGTTTCTTCAGCACTTTGATGAGCTCATCAATGGTCATCCAGGTCGTCGCCTAATTCGATGCCTTCGTCGTTAAGGTGTTTCATGGCCATGGTTTTTTAAAATCAATTCCGCATGAAATAAAAGTTGCGTGTTTAACAGAATCGCCATAAGTAAAAAATAATAAGTCTCTATCGGCGATAAAGTTCCCGTTTTGGATGACAGCATCGGAGTGGCGAATCACCAGCGTTTTGGTGATATAAAATCTTTTTCTTTTATCGAAGCAAACCGTTTTGTTTGCATCCAGCAGGCATTGGATGGCGTCAGTATCGTCAGTAATGCCATTGCCTGCCAGTGGTGGGCACTGTTGCCTATCAGGGCAACCAAAAAGAAAAAGCGTGTAGAGAATAAAAATGGCTTTCAATAATTTTATCATGGCTGGTCTGTTTTAGGAAATAACATTTCAGTAAAAACCCTTTGTGCCTTGTACACCAGCTGCTGCATGGTTTGTTCGGCCTGCTTTTGCTCGGGTGTTTTAGCCTTCTCTTTGCTGCTGTATTTGAGTTCTACGCCATTATCTTTTGCCAGGCGTTCGCAGGCTTCAATGAAGGGTAGCGAACTTTGGCGCATCACAAATTCAATGGCATCGCCATGGCCGCAGCCGCCAAAGCAGGTCCACTGGTTGGTGGTTTTGTTCACTTTGAAGCTTGCCGTTTTCTCGTTATGAAACGGGCAGCACGCCTGCAGCCACTTGCTGCCGGCCGGCTTCAGGGTGATGTAATCCTTCAGCACATTTTCGATGGGCAAAAGGCGGATTTCTTCGATTGTGGATGATGAAAGCATGGGGCTAGTGGCTGGGTTCTGGTTTCTGGTTGCTGGACTTTCGGATAAAGTGCTCTTCGATTTTATCGAAGTCTTCGTCGTTCATTTCTAAAAGGTCTTTCCAGATTAAACCGCCCTGGCCATCGGGCACGCCGAGTTTGTCGAACTTGGTCATGTTGGCGTGGTCCATCATATCGAGCGTGACCTGAATTTTTGTTTCAGTGATGATCATAGTGATTATGGTTTGCTGGATTCTGGTAGTTGAGCGCGGCCTGCGCGGGTGAGCCATTCTTTATCGGCTGCATCACTGCCTTCCCACACATATTGATGATTCCAAAACATCCACCACGGACTGCTGCTGACGATCAACTGCCGCACAGTTGCCTTTGGGCCACTGATAAATAATTTACCTGTTGCCGGAGCAGCGCCACAATAAGGGCAGCATTGTTCGAATAAATCACGAAATGTGAAAGCGTGGCTGCAGTTTCCACAGTATTCTACAGTATGAAATTTTCCGGTGCTCAGTATTTGCATAAGGCTTTATTTGTTTTTAGAAAAAAGAACTGCTATAAATGCCCGTGTGCCCGCAGTAGTTGCGGAAACAGATACTACTGTATAGCCCATTTCAATCATCAAATTCACGTGCTTTTCAGCTTCGTAGGCTTCATATATTTTGAAAAATTGTTTCATTTCTTATTGATGTTAAAGGTGATCAGATTGTAAAAACCGGTGATGAAATTCTGTGCCCACTTATACCGATGAAATGGCAGCAGTAAAAAGCACATGGCCAGAAAAAGCAGCGATGAGCCAATCCACAGCACGAACAGGAACGTGAAAAATTCGATCAGGTAATCTCCGATAGATTTCATTTGAACCAAATTATTATTTCGAGATTAAGAAAATAAATAACAAGCGTTGATGGGATGCCCCATGGCAAAATATAGGGAGGCATTCCAATAAAGCGTGGCTTTTTATCAAAGTATTTTTTAGTAAAAAAAGCCTTGCCTTTTTTACGCTTCGGTCCTCTCCTGTAGATGCGCACTGTCATTTGACTTCACTTTTTTTGGATACTTCTTTTTCACCTTCGCATTCTTTTTCATCAGCTTTTCCAGTGGATCGCTGAACGGATCATTCACCCAATCGTATTGGCCAGAATAATGCGTTTGCACAATGTGCGCCCTGCGCGGAAGTTTCTTTTTTGTAGGCATGGCAACTAAATTTTATCGAACACCATTAACGTATCGCTGAAATACTTCACGTGCATTTCAATGCCGGTGCGCAGAAAATCGGTTACGTGCTGGTTGAATTCGAAGCCCCGTTTGCACACTTCTATCATGATGTAATCGTTCGTCTGGCAGTTTACATGGCCAATACCATTCTGCCCGGGCACAGCCCAGCTCAGCACCAGGCGACTGCTACAATGCCGGCACAGGGTATTGATAAACACGTGCTCGTATTTTTTGGGGATGTGCTCCCCTACTTCGAGCGAAAGCACCTGGCCACGCAGGGGTGCTTTCGTGCGGCCGAAGGTCATGTCTTTCTCAAAGGCCAGATCGAAGCCGCTGATCACATCATCGCCGGCTTCGTAGTGATCTTTTGGCACATGACCATCGAAGCCGAACACCTTAAACTTAACTTTCGGAAAATGCGCCGAGTGCAGCATGTGAATGTAAAAGCAATCGCCGCAGCCGAAGTCGATCACCGGTTCGTCGGTGCGAAAAACGTTGATGAGCTTGCGGGCCAGTACTTCTGATTTCGGGTAGTTTTCTGGTAGTGCTTCTGAAGCCGACCAGATGCCAGTAGATGATATCATAGTTAAAATTTTAATAGTCTGCGTATCCAGGAGGGGCGCTTTATTTTTTCGATGGCATACACCGCCGTGGTGATGCCGGCAGCATCCATCCATCGGGCACCGGGCAGATATTTAAAGCGAAACTGTGCTTTTTCTTCTGCACTGATTTTGCCGAGCGACACTTTGCAATTCAGGCAGCGGATGGTGGTTTGCTCGATGTTGGCATCGATCACTTCTTCGGCCGGAAATCGGTGGGCGCACTTCTGTTTCTGTGCAGGAATGAAAGCTCTAAAGACGTTGAAAATGATTTTTTTTTTAGTTTAATTAAATTTCAGCCATTGGATCTGTTTCTTTTCCCCACACGGCGTCGCTGTGGTAGGCGGTGGCACCGATGTGCTTCAGCTTTATGGCGCTGGTAGCCATCACCTTGCCGCCTTTGTCGGCTACCATGCGTGAAAGGTTCCAGTCCTCCGGATCTACATGCGCGGTGTAGGTGCCGAAGCGGTGATCGATGCGGTCGGTGATGGTGAAAAACACTTCATCGCTCCATGGCCTATCGATTCGCATGATCATGCAACCGGTGTTTACCAGCAACCGATGGCCATAAACAGCGCCAGGTAATTCTATAGTAGAAGGATGCCCTTTTGTCCATTCTTGACGATATTGAAGATCATCAATGCTGAACGTATATGGGTAATTTTTTGAATGCACCTCCGTTTGCGTCAATCGCTTCCACACGGTTTTTCCATCGTCTTTGGTAATGGCCGTGCTGGTGAGCCCTTCATGGTTTTTGATGGGCACAATGGCACTAAGCAGATCTGCGCCGTGCTCATCGGCAAGATCGATCAGCTTATCGAGCCATAATCTTTCGGGTGCTATGTCGCTGTGCAGCATGGCAAACCACTGCAGGTTGTTTTTGCTGCGCATGTTCAGCGCCTGGCAATAGAGCTGGTTAAAACCATGGGCCAGCAGGCTGCAACGGCCAGTGTCAAAGTAAATTTGATGCTCCTGGCTGGCGTTGAGCATGCCCATGGCCGTGCCTGTATCGATGCGGCCATCGTGCGTGGGGATGGCGAGGAAAACGTTTTGCGGTTCGGTGCTCATCAGGCTTTTTGCAGTTTAGGTTCTTCAAACTCCACCACCACTTTTTTGATCTGTGAAGGGGGCACGTGGGTGTACTTTTTATCGTTGGTCTCACCATCGTTGGTGGTGCCCTGGCACCCTACCACGAGACAAAGCTGTGCATAGGCTTCATGGTTCGGCGGTGCGCCTATGGGAAGCCCGGGTAATTGCAGATACGTGATATCACGCAATATTTTGCTACCATCTACCAAGGTGATGGTCATCGTTTTTTTAATCATAATTCATTTATTTTAAAAGTAGATTCTTTTTTGATGAACAGGCAGCCGCCTTTGTCATTGAGGATGTATTGATACAATTCAATTTCACCCACACTGTGGTAGACAAACTTACCGTATCTTTTGATGGGCTTCAGCGTTTTGTAGTTCCAATCCATAGAGCCCAAAAACATTTCACCCGTTTTCAGTTTGAAGCAGCACAGGGCCATATCAAGCGGATAATCAGTTTCGGTGGGGCTTAGTTGTTTGAAAGGAGCATTCATGCCGTTACAGCTTTAGGGTATTCAAGATGCTGCACGCCATCGAGTAGGTTACCGGTGTTATGCTTTCCCTGTTTTAAAAACATGCACTCATCAGAACCTATTTCCTCGCAGAAGATTATAGAATCCATGCCATCCATCCATTGGCCTCCATCCCATCTGCCCGGTTCACCGTTTTCGAAATTAATGAAGTTCATGCCATGGCCATCATACACTTTACCACTCGCACAGTTCCGGTAAAATGGGAGGCTTTTTGAGGTGGGCTCATAGGGCAACCATTCGCCCCACTGTTTAAAGAAGAAAGGCACGCCGGCAGCTTTGCACTGTTCACGAAGCGATCGCGCCCAATCGGGGTGCATGGGCCTGGCTGTGCGGCCCGATTCACCACCGCAGATCACCCAGTCAATAAATGGTTTGTCGGGTGATGATATTGGATGATAACTAAGCGAATTGATGGCTCCGCATGAAAATGGGGCGATCCGGTTTAGATTAATTGGCCCGATCAGCGGCTCACATGAAAGGAAACGCACTGCAGCCGGTGTTTTAATCAGGAATGGAATGCGCTCATCGGCCCGCTGCTGATCTTCGCAGCTCACCCCGAGCCACACGTTTTTCAGGGGCAGTTCTCCGATGGACCGGGGAGCAAATAAGCCATGCGGATAATCGTGTGATGCGATCAGTTCATGCACGTATATTAAAAAAAGTTTATTAAAACTTTCAGATGCCAGTTCAGGCAACCGATCAGCACGTTTTGTCAACACCTGAAACGTATGCTGTGGGTTCAGGTACATCACTGCCCACACTTTGGCGATGTAGGCCAATGGAATTTGTTTGTGAAACAAATCGCTCATGCTGGGCGAAAAGAACATGATGGGTTTCTTCACCAGGAAGGGCTCTTCGAGCGCAGGTTCATAAGGAAAAGCGCCATCATTGAACGGCCGGAAGTATTTTTCTTTCTGCGATGCAATGCCCATCAGCCTGCGGTGCATTGTTTCAGCATAGCATCCACGGCACCCGGGGCTTATTTTGGTGCAGCCGGTAACCATGTTCCAGGTTTGGTCGGTCCATTCGATTTTACTCATGGTTACTCCCCCTCATTTTCCATCCGGGCATTTTCTTCGAGAAAGGCCATAGCCCATTCCTGTGGGATAGCATTATAATTTTGCTCTGGCAGATGCTTTGAAGTAGATTTTTGGTGTACAAAAGAGGCTGCATTAGACCATCCAACAATACGCCGTAAATCATAGGCAGCTTTACCCCCTAGATTTACCAAATGTCCGGCCGTGCACATGGCTGTACCGCACACATTCGTCACACATTCAGGTCCAAATGTCGACTGATCATGAATACGCTTGTTGTCTTTCACATCATTCCATATAGCTGAATAAGGCTTTTCAATTACCGGGATCTTTTCAACCAGGTCCATGATGTTTTTTAAATTCTTCAGCGTGTCGGCCGAAAGATTCTTCAGCGTGTCGGCCGAAAGATTATTCAGCGTGTAGGCCGAAAGATTATTCAGCGTGTAGGCCGAAAGATTCTTCAGCGTGTAGGCCGAAAGATTATTCAGCGTGTAGGCCGAAAGATTCTTCAGCGTGTAGGCCGAAAGATTATTCAGCGTGTAGGCCGAAAGATTATTCAGCGTGTAGGCCGAAAGATTATTCAGCGTGTAGGCCGAAAGATTATTCAGCGTGTAGGCCGAAAGATTATTC
>Ga0134127_10000533_pt1 | contig 34884 bp, 39 predicted proteins | sample KB31753_FD_96459 | JGI IMG/M metagenome (GOLD analysis project Ga0134127, IMG submission 96459) | Terrestrial soil microbial communities with excess Nitrogen fertilizer from Kellogg Biological Station, Michigan, USA - KB3-175-3 | ecosystem: Environmental > Terrestrial > Soil > Unclassified ...
CGTTGCCCGACATGCGGGCGCGGAGCAGGCCGGGAACCGCAATCGCCGCAATGATGCCGATGATCGCCACGACGATCAGCAGCTCGATGAGGGTGAAGCCCTCGTTCTTCTGCATCTTCTTCACGTTGATCTCCTTGAAGCGCGCGGGCCGAAGCCCGACGACCGATTGACGCATCGCCGCTTCATCCACGGCGCTCGTTCCGAATGGTTCAGTCAGGTGGCAAGGCGAGTACCACCTTCGATGGATCAGGCGCAGTCGTTCAAATAGCGCCTATGCAATAAGTTACCGCTTTAGCGAGGCGCATACAAATATAGTACGTGACAAGAATTGTCAACGATCCGATGGCAAAAAGTGGCCCAGCTGACGATAGGCGTCATGACAAAACGCAAAAGGGGCGCCCCGATGGCGCCCCTTTGCGACAGCGTCTAGTTGGAGAAACTGCGGGAGCGAAGCTTACTGGAGAATCGCCGCGCCGGCCATCGTCGCCGGAATCACCACGCCCGTGAAGTTCTGGTAGATCGTGCCGCTGTTGTTGGTCCCGAACGCGCGCGTGCCGGTCTGGCCCGGGGTCGCCGGCGTCGCCGTCGCGTGATACGTGGACTGTGAAGCCGTGTTGTTGCAGGTCGACGCCGCCGCCAGCACCGCGATCGCGCCCGTGCCCGGGTTCAGCGCGATTGCGTAACCGCTCTTCACCACGCCGTTGGCGTTGAGGTCGGGGCTGATGAACGGGTCGCCGCCCGCCGTCGGAACCGCCGCCAGGTTGGCGAGACTCGTCGCATACCCGCCGCCGCCGCAGCTGGCCGCATACGTGACCTCCGAGCTGTTGATGGCGCGCATCGAACCGATGGCCGAAGCCTCGTTGCCGGACATGCGCGCGCGAAGCAGCCCCGGAACCGCAATCGCCGCAATGATGCCGATGATCGCCACGACGATCAGCAGCTCGATGAGGGTGAAGCCCTCGTTCTTCTGCATCTTCTTCAAGTTCAATCTCCTCTGAAAGCGCTGTGTCGCGGCGCTGTTTCGACTGTGACCAGCATCAAGGCAAGGGCGCTGCCACAGCTGAGCCGGGAGCACTATCCTGTAAAGACTGTATTTTTTGGGGGGTTGCACACGGTTGCCCAGGGGCTCTGCAAAAAACTGCCACCGAAACACTGCCAAAAATTGGCGGGCCTGACGTGTTCTGTCAGCCCGGCGGGCCGTTCATTCAGCGCACGTATTCGGATGGAGGACCGAATGGCTGCGGGGGCGGCACGGCTCCCTGCGCCTGCCAGATGCCGTTGGTCTGCGACGTCGCAAATGACCGCGAACCGGTGCGGCTGAGGGCGGCAGGCACCGCGGACGCATAGTAGGTCGTTCGCGTCCCCGCGTTGTTGCAGTCCGGGAGGCCCGGGCTGGACGCGGCCCCACCTGTCACGTTGAAGCGGTAGCCGTTGCGTTCCGGGAAATTCGCGATGCCGATGTCTTCCGCCAGATAACTCTGATCCCGTCCCGGGCGTGTACCCCCGAGCTGTATCAGCGACGTCGCGTAGTGTCCGCGCCCGCACTCGGAGGCGTATGCGAACTGCGCTTTGTTGATTGTCTGCAGGATTGCGATCGCGGACGACTCGTTCGCCATCATGCGCGCGCGCTGCAGCGACGCGACGGCCACGATCAGCAGGATCCCGAGGATGACGATCACGATGCACAACTCGATCAGGGTCATCCCGGCCTCGGGATTACGCCGGCCGCGCTCGAAGTGGTCGTTCATCGAATGTTGAATTTCTTGGCGTAGTAGCGGAACGAGCGGAAGCTCATGCCGAGCATCTCCGCGGCCTTCACCTGGACGCCGCCTGCGCGCTCGAGCGCGAGCGCGATGTAGTGGCGGTAGAAATCCTCGCCGCGCGCCTCGAGATTGAAACCCTCTCCCAGGTCCGGCAGCGGCGGCGCGGAGGCGCCGTTGGCCAGCGCCGATTCCGGGCCCGCCACCGACACCGCATCGGGGCGCGGGTTGCGGATATGCGCCGGCAGCGAGTCGGGAAGAATCGCCGGCGTCTGCTCGAGCGCGACCGCGCGCTCGATGACGTTCTCGAGCTCGCGGACGTTGCCCGGCCACCCGTAGGCCTGCAGCAGCGCGAACGAGTCGTGCGCGACGCTGCGCACCGGCTTCTTCATCTGCTGCGCGTACTTCGACAGGAAGTGCTCCGCCAGCAGCGGAATGTCCTCGCGGCGCTCGCGCAGCGGCGGCAGGTGCATCGGGATCACGTTGATGCGGTAGAACAAGTCTTCGCGGAAACGGCCGGAGCTCACGAGCTTTTCGAGGTCCTGGTTCGTGGCGGCGATGACGCGGATGTCGGCCTGCACCTCCTCGGTGCCGCCGAGCCGGCGGAACCGCCGATCCTGCAGCAGCCGCAGCAGCTTCACCTGCATCGTCGTGTTCATCTCGCCGATCTCGTCGAGGAACACGGTGCCGCCTTCGGCGACCTCCATCAGCCCCTTCTTGTTGGCGTCGGCGCCCGTGAACGCGCCGCGCATGTGGCCGAAGAGCTCGGACTCGAGCAGCGTCTCCGGGACGCCGCCGCGGTTGAGCGCCACGAAAGGACGCTCGCGCCGGAGCGAGTTGTAGTGGATGGCGCGGGCGACCAGGTCCTTGCCGGTGCCGGATTCGCCGGTGATCAGCACCGTGCTGTTGGTCCTGGCGATCGTCTCCACCATGCGGGACACGTCGAGCATCGGCTCGCTGCGCCCGATGATGTTCGAGAACTCGTAGCGGGTGTTCAGCTCCTTCTTCAGGAGCACGTTCTCCTGCTTCAGGCGATGCGTCTCCACGTGCTGGCGGATCTTCAGCCGCAGCTCGTCCATGCTGAACGGCTTGGTGAAGTAGTCCACCGCGCCGAGGCGCATCGCCTCGACCGCGGTGCTCGCCGACGCGTACGCCGTCATCATGAAGGCGACGATGTCGCGGTTGATGTCCTTCGCGGCGCGCAGCACCTCGACGCCGGTCACGTCCGGCATCTTGATGTCGGACAACAGCAGGTCGACGTGGCTCTTGCGCAGCTGCTCGATGGCGTCGCGGCCGTTCTCCGCGATGATGACCTCGTAGCCGTCGCGGCGCAGCACGATGCGCAGCATCTCCCGCATCGACGGCTCGTCGTCGACGACGAGGATGCGGACCTTCCCCGGCGCGACGGACGCGGTGGGGGTTTCGGGCGCGGCGGGCTTCGGCTGCGTCACGGGAGCGTTCATATCCTCGCGCCCCTTCCGGCGGTGACGACCGACGCCTCGCGCGCCGGCTCGGTCGTTCGCATCGGCATCCGCACGCGGACCGTCGTCCCGCTGCCGACGGTCGACGACACCTGGATGGAGCCGTTGTAGTCGGTGACGATGCGATGGACGATCGCCAGGCCGAGGCCCGTCCCCTTGTCGAACGAGCTGCGGAACGGCTGAAAGAGGCCGTCGAGATCGGCGGGCGGGATGCCGCACCCCTCGTCGCTGATCGTGATGCTCAACTCGTCGCGCCCGGCGTCGCGCTCGGTCGTCGCCGACATCAGGAGCCTGCCGCCCGAGGCCATCGCCCGCAGGCCGTTGGTGGCGAGGTTCCAGACGATCTGGCGGATCTGGTTCTCGTCCGCGTCGATCCAGACCGGTTCTTCGGGGAGGCCGACGTCGATCAGGTGGTCGTCGTGGACCTCGGAGCTGTTGCGGAGGAGGGTCGCCGTGTCCTGCACCACGCGGCGGATGTCGAGGCGCGTCAGCGCCACGCGCTGCGGGCGCGCGTAGGCGAGGAACTACTTGATCGTGTCGTTGAGGCGCTCGGACTCCTTGAGCACGATGTCCATCAGCTGCGCCTGCTCTTCGCTGAGCGGCAGCTCCTGCCGCAGCACCTGGATCGATCCTGACATCGATGCGAGCGGATTTCGAATCTCGTGCGCGATGCCGGCGGCCATCTCGCCGACCGCGGCCAGGCGCTGCTGCATGCGGGCGCCGCGCTCGAGGCGGCGGACGTCCGTCACGTCCTGGAAGGTGAACAGGTAGCCGCTGCGCCCGTCGGGCAGCGAGAGCGTCGTCACGGTGAGGCCGATCTCGAGCATGCGGCCGTCGGGCGAGCGGTACTGGTGATCGGCGCGATGGCTGCGCGTCTCGCCGAGCATCTGCAGCCGGGCCCTGAACTGCGCCGGCAGCTGCAGCACATCGCCGACGCCGCGGCCGACCGTCTGCCCCGCCGACAGGCCGGTAATGGTCGACGCGGCGCGGTTGAACGTCAGGATGCGGCCGTCCATGTCGGCGGTGACCAGGCCGCTCAACATGCTGTCGATGACGTACTGGTTGAACGCGCGCAGGTCGGCGATCTGCGTCGACGCGCGCTCGAGGCGGGCGCCGGCCGACCGCAGGTTCTCGGCCAGCGAGCCGGAGAGCAGCGCGACGGCGAAGAACCCGAACAGGTTGATCCCCACGGTGTACTGCGCGAAGCGCCGGCTCGGGAGCTCCTGCGCGCCGAGCGTCTGCCACGAGGCGGGGAAGAAGGCCGTCGGCTCGAGGTACTGGGCGCTGACGAGCGCGAGATACAGCAGCGCGCTGAGCGTCGCCACCTGCAGGGCGCCGCGCCGGAAGCGCAGGGTGCTCGCCGCGATGATCGGCAGCAGGTAGAGCGACGAGAAATAGCTCGTGATGCCGCCCGTGACGTGAATGAACCCGGAGACCAGAAACGCATCGGCGCCCAGCTGCGCGTCCGCGATCCACGGGTGACGCTCCACGTACGTGCGCGTGAAGTAGTAGATGACGCTGAGCGTGTAGGTCAGGCCGATGAGGAAGAAGAACGGATCGATCGGGAACGCGCCGGGCCGGCTCAGCTGCACGAGGATCGCCGAGCCGAGCAGCAGCGTGCTGACGATGACGCGGACGGCGATGAGCGTCGAGAGACGGGAGCGCAAGTTCATGCGCGCGGCCCAGTCATAACTACCACCTGCACGACCAACGACCAACGACCAACGACACTAGCCGGTCAGCTTGCTGATCAGGCTGAAGATCGGCATGTACATCGCGATGACGATACCGCCGACGATACCGCCGAGGAGCGCGATCATCAGCGGCTCCATCAGCGTCAGCAGGCCGGCCACCGCCACGTCGACTTCCTCTTCGTAGAAGTCGGCGATCTTGCCGAGCATGGTGTCGAGCGCGCCGGTCGCCTCGCCGACGCCAATCATCTGCACGACCATCGAGGGAAACACCGCCGTGTCCTTCAGCGGCTGCGCGATCGTCTCACCGCGCTCGATGCTCTTGCGCGTGTTCTGGATGGCTTCCTCGACGATGGCGTTGCCGGCGGTCTTCGCCGTGATGTCGAGCGCTTCGAGAATCGAGACGCCCGACGCGAGCAGCGTCGACAGCGTGCGGCAGAAGCGCGCGACCGCGATCTTGCGCATCAGGTTGCCGAGGATCGGCATCTTCAGCACGGCGGCGTCCACCACGCGGCGGCCGTTCGGCGTCGCGTAGTACGACTTGAAGCCCCACCCGGCCGCGAACAGCGCCATGATGAGGAAGATCCCGTAGCGGACGAGCGCGTTGCTGAGCCCGATGACGACACGCGTCGGCAGCGGCAGCTCGGCGCCGAGGCCCGCGAACAGGTTCGCGAACGTCGGGATGACCTTCCACAAAATGACGCCGACGACGAGGGTCGCGATGACGATGACCGCGACCGGGTAGATCATCGCGGACTTGACCTGCCCCTGCAGCTTGACGGCCTTTTCGATGTAAGTCGCCAGCCGTTTGAGAATCGTGTCGAGGATGCCGCCCGCTTCGCCCGCCGCGATCATGTTGGTGAACAGCGGGTCGAAGACCTTCGGGTGCTTCTTCATCGCGTCGGCCAGCGACGCGCCGCTTTCGACGTCGCCCCGCGTGGCGAGAATCACGCCGGAGAAGTTCTTGTCCTCTTCCTGCGTGCCGAGGATCTCGAGACACTGCACGAGCGGCAGGCCGGCGTCGATCATGACCGAGAACTGCCGCGTGAAGACCGCGAGGCTCTTGGCGTCCACACCCCGGGCGCGCTTCTTCCCCGTCGTCTTCTTGGCCGCCGCTTCCTTGACCGGGTTGATCTGCGTGACGAGCACCTGCTCGCGCCGCAGCGCGGCCACGACCGCGTCCATCGTGTCGGCGACGCGCTCTCCCGTGACGGTTTCACCGCCCCGTGTCCGTCCCGCGTATGCAAAAGTAGGCATGTGTGTGTAAACCCGTTAGTCGTTGGTGGTTGGTGGAACCACCAGCGACCAACTACTAACCACCTTTATCGGCCGATGGCCGTTCGAGGCGGCGCCCCCGGCCGGCCAAGCCCCGCGCCGGCGACCACGCCGACGCCGCGGTTGATCATCTCCTGCAGTTCTTCCTTGTTCGACGAGGCGGTCAACGCCGCTTCGAGCGTGATCTGCTTCTTCAGGTGCAGCGAGGCGAGCGACTGATTCGCCGTCTGCATGCCCATCTTTTCCTGCCCCGTCTGCATCGCCGAGTAGATCTGGTGGACCTTGTCCTCGCGAATCAGGTTCCGGATGCCCGCCGTCGGAATCATGATTTCCAGCGAGCAGACGCGCCCGCCGCCAATCTTCGGCAGCAGCGCCTGGCAGACGATCCCTTCGAGCACGAGCGAGAGCTGCGTCCGGATCTGGCTCTGCTGGTGCGCGGGGAAGACGTCGATGATGCGGTTGATCGTCTGCGCCGCGGAGTTGGTGTGCAGCGTGCCGAACGTGAGGTGGCCCGTCTCCGCGATGCGCAGCGCGGCTTCGACCGTCTCGAGGTCGCGCAGCTCGCCGATGAGGACGATGTCGGGGTCCTCGCGCAGGGCGGCGCGCAGCGCCATCGAGAAGCTCTGCGTGTCGCTGTGCACCTCGCGCTGGTTGACCAGGCACCCCTTGTGCGGATGGATGTATTCGATCGGGTCCTCGATGGTGAGGATGTGATCGTGGCGCTCCAGGTTGATCTTGTCGATCATCGCCGCGAGCGTCGTCGACTTGCCGCTGCCCGTCGGACCGGTGACGAGCACGAGGCCGCGCGGGCGCTCGGCGAGCGTCGCCAGCACCGGCGGCAGGCCGAGCTCCTGGAAGCTGCGGATCTTTTCCGGAATCAGTCGATAGACGGCGCCGACCGCCCCGCGCTGGTTGAACATGTTGCAGCGGAAGCGCGCGAGTCCCTTGATGCCGAAGGAGAAGTCGAGCTCGAGCGCCTCCTCGAACCGCTTCTTCTGCGCGTCGGTGAGCACGCTGTAGGTCAGGGCCTTCGTGTCCGCCGGCGTCATGTCGGCACCCTCGAGACGCTGCAGGTGCCCGTGCACGCGCACCTGCGGCGGCGTGCTGATCGTGATGTGGAGGTCGGAGCCCTGCAGTTCGACCGTCTTCTTCAACAATTCCGGTAGTGTCATAAGTCCTTTTGTCTGATGGCTACTGCCCGCTGCCTGCTGCCCGCTGCGTGCTCCTACTTGACCGTTTCGCGCACGACTTCCTCGATCGTCGTCACGCCTTCCTTCACCTTGCGCAGGCCGCTGCCGCGCAGCGTGATCATCCCTTCGTCAACAGCCTTGCGCCGCAGTTCGAGCGCCGACGCGCCGACGAGAATCAGCTCGCGCAGATCCTCGGTGACTTCCATCACCTCGTACAAGCCGACGCGCCCCTTGTAGCCGGTGTTGTTGCATTTCTCGCAGCCCTTCCCCTTGTTCGGGATCACTGTCTTGGCATCTTCGGCGGTGAAGCCGGCCTGCATCAGGGCTGGCGGCGGGGTGGGGTGCGGTTGCGAGCAGTTCTTGCAAATGCGGCGCACCAGGCGCTGGGCGCAGACGAGGTTCAGCGAGCTCGCCACGAGGAACGGCTCGATGCCCATGTTCATCAGACGGTTGACGGTGCTCGGCGCGTCGTTGGTGTGCAGCGTCGAGAGCACGAGGTGGCCGGTGAGCGCGGCCTTGACCGCGATTTCCGCCGTCTCGAAGTCGCGGATTTCGCCGACGAGGATGATGTTCGGGTCCTGGCGCAGGAAGCTGCGCAGCGCGGCGGCGAAGTTCAGCCCGATGCTCTCGCGCACCTGCACCTGGTTGACGCCGACCAGGTTGAATTCAACCGGGTCCTCGGCGGTCATGATGTTGGTCTCCATCGTGTTGATCTTCGAGATGGAGGAGTAGAGCGTGTTGGTCTTGCCGGATCCGGTGGGACCCGTCACGAGGACCATGCCCCACGGCCGCTCGATGGCCGCCTCGAACTTGGCCAGCGACTCGGATTCGAACCCGAGCTTGGTCATGTCGAGCATCAGCTTGCTCTTGTCGAGCAGACGCATGACGATCTTTTCGCCGAAGAGCGTCGGCAGGCAGGAGACGCGAAAGTCGATCTCCTTCTGTTCCCCGTCGTCCTGGAAGCGGATCTTGATGCGGCCGTCCTGCGGCAGGCGCTTTTCCGCGATGTCCAGCTTCGACATGATCTTGATGCGCGACGTGATCGCGTCGCGGAACTTCATCGGCGGCGCCATGATGTTGTAGAGGATGCCGTCGACGCGATAGCGGACGCGCAGCTCTTTCTCGTACGGCTCGATGTGGATGTCGCTGGCGCCCTTCTGGATGGCGGACATCAGGATGACGTTCACGAGCTTGATGACCGGCGCTTCCTCGCCCTGCTTGGCGAGCATTTCCGCGCTGATCTCTTCGATCTCCTCGAGGACCTCGACGTCGCTGTCGGAGCTGAGGGCCTGCATCTCCTCCAGGCCCTTGCTCACGATCTCCATCGCGCTCGCGCCGGGGGCCTGCGGCTTGGCGCCCAGTGCCGCGGTGCCGGCGGCGGCCGCCGCGGCGGCCTTCCCGTAGTACTTCGTGATCGCGTCGATGACCGCGGTCTCGGAGGCGACGACCGGCTCGACGTTGTAGCCCGTCATGAACTTGATGTCGTCCATGGCGAACACGTTGGTCGGGTCCGTCATCGCGATCGTCAGCGTCGCGCCCGAACGCGACAGCGGCACGATCTGATACTTCTGCGCGGTGTCGGCGGGAACGAGCTTGACGACGGCCGGATCGATTTCGAACTGGGTGAGGGCGATCGACGGGACGCCGTACTGCTTGCTGAGGAGGGCCGTGATCTCCTCGTCCTTCACGTACCCGAGCTTGATCAGGTTGTAGCCGAGCTTCCCCCCGTTCTGGCGCTGGTAGTTCAGCGCCTCCTGGAGCTGCTCGGGTGTGATGCGCTTCTCCTTGAGGAGCAGCTCACCGATGCGTACGGCCATCTATAGATTCAGTCCGCCCGAAACCTTAAAACGTCACTCTCGCGCCGAGGCCCCATCCGCGCTCGGCGTCAGAGCCGCCGCGCACGATCTGGCCTTCGACATACAACCCGTTGCGGGCCGCGATGCTCGCCCCCGCGGTGGTGGCGCGCTCCCGCGCCCCTGCCCTGTTGAACCGCGCCCCGGCGCGGATGCCGATCCGCTTCCGGAACAACCACTGCTCGGCGCCCGCGGCGACCACCCGCCGGTCGCCGCTGCCGGTCACGTACGTCTTCACGTCCGCATCGACCGCCAGGATCAACGGCGGACCGCCCGCCTTCTCCGCATCGATCGCGAGGCCCACCCGCGTCTGCCGCGGCAACTCGAAGGCGTCGCCGCCGAAGCGCGGATGCCGCACGTTGCGCATCACTGCGCCAATCCGTACCGGCCCGGCCACGCCCATGAGTCCGACATCGAGGTCGAACGTGCTTTCGGCGTCGCCGCCGTCGAGCTCTTCGCCCCGGTCGAGCAGCTCCCCTGCGGCGCGACTCCCGTCGTCCGCCCCCGCGCGCAACGTTCCGCGCACGTATTTCAGCGTGGCTCCCGCGTGTACCCCCGGTAGAAGGGTCTGAACGACCGTCAGCCCCAGTTCGCTGGCAGAAAGTGAGCGCACGGACACTTCGGCCCGTGTATCTTGTCGGTCCACGGTTCCCTGCCCTGTAGACCCAAATTCCCGTATGTCGGTGATTCTTAAGCGGTAATAGCTAAACCCAACAGCTGGTGAAGTTGCCGCAAACCAGGACACGCGATCGCGGCGCGCAGGAACGGCCGCATCGAGGTCCGTAACCCCGCGGCCGACCGACGCGTCTGAAAATGGACCGGTGGCCAGCCCCGCCGGGTTCCACCAGGTGGCGGTGCTGTCGGCGGCCACCGCGACGAAGGCGCCCCCCATGCCCTGCGCGCGGTTGCCGACGCTTTCCACGATTTGCGCGGAACAGTCCACGGCAACGGACAGCAGGAGGGCTGCGAACAGGAGTCGACGCATACCCGCTATATTCTGGGAAACCGCCATCGTATCAGGAGTCGGGATTGCACACGCTCTTCGCGCGGACCTACGGGGTCATCCGCCGCCCGCGCCCCACGTTCGCCGCCATCGCAGGGACACCCTCATGGGCGCCTGTCCTGGTCGTGACGACGGCGATCACGTTTCTGTGTTCCGCTGGCTTCCTCCAGACAGACGTCGGACGGCAGGCGCTGGTCGATCAGTGGGAGCGCACCGCGACCGCCTTCGGTCAGCCCGTGGACGACGCAGGCTACGCGCGCATGGAGGAGACGGCGGCCAGCGGTGGCGTCGGCCTGCTGTATGCGGCCGCGACAGCGCTCGCGTACGGACCGGTGCTAGTCTTCGCGGTGTCGGCGTTGTTGTTCTTCGTGCTCACCCCTCGCCACGCCTACGCGCCGGTGCTCGCCGTCGTCGCCTATGCCGGCGTCATCCTCGCGCTCCGGCAGGTGATCGCCACGCCTCTCGAGTACGTCCGCGAATCGATCGCCAGCCCGACGACGCTCATCCAGTTCTTCTCGATGTTCGACGAAGCCTCGCCCCTCGCGCGCTTCCTTGGCGTCATCGACCTGTTCGTGGTGTGGTGGCTCGTCGTGCTCGCGATCGGCGCCTCGGTGCTCTACGGGCGATCGGCGCGCGGCCTCGCGCTGGCGTTTGCCGGCGCCTACGTCGTGCTCGCGCTGGCCGCCGCGCTCGTCATGGCGGTGTCTGGAGGCGCGGCGTGAAGGGACGCACGTGGCTGATCCTCATCGCCGTGGTGATCATCCTGGCGGCGGCGGGCGTCGGCGCACGGATCTATCGCAACGCGAACAGCGCGCCGGCCGTGACCGTCGAGACGATTCGCACGCGCGATCTCGACGCCATCGTGTCCGCCTCGGGAAAGATTCAGCCGAAGCGCCAGGTCAACGTGTCGGCGCAGACCATGGGGCGCGTGACGCGCCTCGCGGTGCAGGAGGGGCAGCGCGTCAAGGCGGGGCAGTTCCTCCTCGAGATCGATCCAAAGGCGCTGGCGGGACAGCTCGATCGCGGGGAGGCGAGCGTCGCCGCGGCGAGGTCGTCGCTGCAGCAGGCGACGACCGGCGTCGAGCAGGCGCGCGCCAACCTCGACCTCGCGCTGCAGACGTTGAAGCGCCAGCAGGACCTGTCGAAGGACGGCCTCACCACCCGCGAGGCGCTCGAGCGCGCGCAGAACGACGTGACCGTGCGCCAGGCGGAGCTGAAGACGCGCCAGCAGGAAGTGGAGACGCGCGAGCAGCAGATCAAGCAGGAGCAGGCGGCGCTCTCGACCACGCGCTACAACCTGAGCCAGGTCATCATCAACTCCCCGATGGACGGCATCGTCACGCGCCGCAACATCGAGGAAGGCGAGAACGTCGTCGTCGGCACGATGAACAACGCCGGCACCGTGCTGCTGACGGTGGCGGACATGTCGGCCATCCAGGCCGAGATCGAAGTGGACGAAACCGACATCCCGAACGTCGCCATCGGCCAGCCCGCGGTGGTGGCGATCGACGCCGTGCCGGACAGGATGTTCAAGGGACGCGTGACCGACATCGGCAACAGCCCGATCCAGGCGGCGCCCACGCCGGCGAACACGGGTCAGCGGCAGGCGACGAACTTCAAGGTGGTCGTCACCATCGACGACGAGGTGCCGGACGTGCGCCCGGGCTTCACCTGCACGGCGGAGATCACCACGGCCTCGCGCCAGAACGCGGTCGCGGTCCCGATTCAGTCGCTGACCGTGCGCGAAATGCTGTTCGACGAGAAGGGGACGCTCGTCCACGAGCCGCCGCCGCCCGTGCCGCGGCGCTTCTTCGGCGCCGCGCCGGCAGCGCCGCCGCCCCCGCCGGCCGATCCCGCGCCGGGACAGACGCGCAAGGAAACGGAAGGCGTCTTCGTGCTCCGCGAGGCAAAGGTGGTCTTCGCGCCGGTGAAGATCGGCATCGCCGGCGAGCGCTACTTCGAAGTGCTGTCGGGGCTGAAGGCGGGCGACGAGGTCGTGACGGGCCCCTTCGATTCCGTACGGCAGATCGCCGATGGATCCGCGGTCAAGCAGAACGCGCCGCGGTGACGGTCCGCGTGACCTCCGATGCAGCTGCTTGAATCGATTCGCCTCGCGCTCGCCACGATCTGGGGCAACAAGCTCCGCTCGGTGATGACCGTGCTCGGCAACATCGTCGCGGTGACGTCGATCGTGACCGTCGTGTCGCTCATCCAGGGGATGAACGCGATGGTGTCGAACGCGATCGTGAGCCAGGTCGGCGCCGACTCGTTCACGATCGAGCGGGTCCCGTTCACGCGCACCGACGACGAAATCGAGCGGGTGCGCGCGAACCCGCTGCTCACGCTGCCGGAGGCGGACGCCATCCGCAGCTTCAGCCCGACCATCCGCTCGGTCATGGCGCAGGCGCAGCAGCGCGCGTCGGTCTCGTATCGCACCCAGGTGCTCGACCAGGTGCCGATCCAGGGCGTGACGCCGGAGTACCTGGACTTCGCCAACTTCGACGCCGAACGGGGCCGCATGATGAGCGCCATCGAGGTCGAGCGCAGCCGGCCCGTGGCGCTGCTCGGCGTCGACACGGCGCTGGCGCTCTTCGGCGACGAGAACCCCATCGACAAGACGATCCTCGTCGACGGCGTGCACTTCCGCGTCGTCGGCATCAGCAGGAAGAAGGGCGGCTTCCTCGGCAACTCGCTCGATGCCTTCGCGGTCATCCCGCTCGGCGCGTACGTGAAGCTGTTCGGCGCGCGGCCGTCGCTCACGCTGTCGGTCAAGCCCGTGACGCCGGCGCTGCTGCCGATGGCGATGGACGACGCGACGGTCGCGCTTCGCGTCGCACGCCGTCTCAAGCCGGCGCAGCCGAACAACTTCGGCCTCATCACCTCGGACACCGTGCTCGGCCTCTACCACCAGGCGACGACCGGCATCTTCGCGGTCCTCGTCGGCGTCGTCGCCCTCTCGCTCGTCGTCGGCGGCATCGTCATCATGAACATCATGCTGATGGTCGTCAGCGAGCGGACGCGCGAAATCGGGCTGCGCAAGGCGCTCGGCGCGCGGCGCACCGACATCATGTGGCAGGTGCTCACCGAATCGGTGACGCTGTCGACCTGCGGGGGGCTCGCGGGCATCGCGCTCGGCGCCGCGTTCGGCCGGGTCATCGCGGCCCTCACCCCGCTGCCCGCCCGGCTCGAGCCATGGTCGGTCGCGCTCGGCATCGGCATCACAGCCGCGGTGGGACTGTTCTTCGGCCTGTATCCGGCGTCGCGCGCCGCGCAGCTCGACCCGATCGAGGCGTTGAGGCGTGAGTAGATGAACGCGCGGCTGCTCGGGGAGGTCGTCACGCTGGCGCTCGACACGCTGCGTGCGAACAAGCTGCGCTCGGCGCTGACGGTGCTCGGCGTCGTCATCGGCATCACCGCGATCGTCGGCATGACCTCGCTCATCCGCGGCTTCGACCAGTCGCTGCGGGACAGCATCCGGCAGCTGGGGCCGAACACCATCTTCGTGGCGAAGTTCAGCGGCGTGAGCATCGCGGCCGGACGCGACTTCGCCGACCTGATGCGCCGCCCCAACCTGACCGTGGACGACGCGCGCGCGATCCACCGGCTGGCGCCGGCCGTCCAGACCGTGGACGTCTGGCTCGGCGCCGCCGGCGACGTGCAGGAGCGCGTCTACTACAACGGCAACCGCACGAAGCTGCTGAACGTGATCGGCGCGACCGAGGAATACGCCAACCTCACGTTCGTCAAGATGGTCAGCGGCCGGATGTTCACCGGTCCGGAAGTCGAGCACAAACGCAAGGTCGTCGTCCTCGGCGACACGCCGTACCAGGTCCTGTTCGCGCGCAGCGGCCTGGATCCACTCGGCAAGCGCGTGCGCCTCGGCGCCGGCGAGTACACGGTCGTCGGCGTGCTCGACAAGCGGCCCTCGATCGGCAATCTCGGCACCCAGCAGGACGACTTCGTCGTCATCCCGCAGTCGACGCACCAGGCGCTGTTCGGCACGCAGGCGCGGCGCGTTTTCCGCGGCCAGAACGGCAGCGCGATGATCGCAGTGCTCCCCTACGAGACGGCGACGCGGGACGAGGCGTTCGCGCAGGCCGAGGAGATCATGCGCATCCGCCACGGGCTGAAGCTCGACGAGCCCGATGACTTCGACATCGTGACGCAGGACGCGGCGCTGAAGGTGTGGGACCAGGTCAGCCAGGCGACGTTCCTCGGCCTCGTGGTCATTTCGTCGATCGCGCTGATGGTCGGCGGGATTGGCGTCATGGCGATCATGACGATCTCGGTCACCGAGCGCACCCGCGAGATCGGCGTGCGCAAGGCGCTCGGCGCGCGGCGGCGGGAAATCCTGTTTCAGTTCCTCGCCGAGGCCACCGTGCTCACGCTGGTCGGCGGACTGCTCGGCATCGCGCTCGGCGCCGGCATCGGGATGACCGTCCACCAGGCGACGGGCTTCCCCATCTCGCTTCCCTGGTGGTCGTTCGCGCTCGGGCTCGGCTTTTCCGCCGCCGTCGGCATCTTCTTCGGCATGGTGCCGGCGGTTCGCGCCTCGCGCCTGGACCCGATCGAGGCGTTGAGGTACGAGTAGCGGCCGGCGGGTCCGCCTTCGCGGGGCGGCATTGCCCGGCGGGACCCGCCCCACGTACGCAGACCGGGTTCCGCGAGGCTCCGCCTTAGCGCTCCATCTCTCCCGTCCGAATCCGGTAGCTCTCCGCGACCGGCAGCACGAACACGCGCCCGTCGCCGATCTCGCCCGTCCGCGCCGCCTGCACGATGGCCTTGATGGCTTCGTCCGCGATCGAATCGGAGACGACGACCTCGATTTCCATCTTCGGCAGAAGGCTGACGTTGTACTCCTTGCCGCGGTAGATGGCCGTGTGCCCCTTCTGCTTGCCGTGGCCGCGCACCTCGGTCACCGTCATGCCGGCGATATTGAGCTTGGCCAGCGCGTCCTTCACCTCGTCTACCTTGTTCGGGCGGACGATACTCTTCAGCAGCTTCATACCGTTCCCTCCAGTGTGCGTTGCAGATCGGAGGTCAGCGCGATCTGCTCCGCCTCCGTGAGCTTGGCTCCAGCCCGCGTGATGTGAAACACGTCGATGGCCTTCTCCCCCTCGGTCGCGATCAGCACCAGGTCGACATCGCACCCGTGCTGGGAGATCACGCGGCTGATGCGGTAGAGCAGCCCGAGCGCGTTGCCGGTGACGATGTCGAGAATCGTGTAGCGGCCCGAGGCCTTGTTGTCGGCGTGGACGACGGGCGCGAAGCGGGCGGCGTTGCGCGCCTGCAGGATGCTCTGTTCGCGCCCGCGCAGCCGTACCGTGATGTCGGCGCGACCCGACACGACGTCCTGCATCACGCGCAGCAGCTGTGTGTGCGCGTCGCGATTGAGCTCGAGGAAGCGCTCCTCGTCGGTGAACTCGAAGGCGTCGAGCACGAGGCCGTTCGGGTTGGTGAAGGCGTGGCCGCGCAGGATGTTCATGCCGAACGACGACAGCACGCCGCAGATGTTCGAGAACAGGAACGGCTTGTCGAGCGTCGCCACCGCGAGGCTCCAGACCGCGCCCTTGCGCTCGAGCGACAGGTGCACTTCGTCCGGCTTGATGTCGCGGGCGAGCCAGATGTGGCGATAGATCGCCTCGCGCGGGAACACGTGCAGGTAGCGCTGCGGCAGCCCTTCGAGAAAGCGCGTGATCTCCGGCGCGGTCACGTCGTCCGGACGGTTCGCGAGCAGCTCGCTGAGGCCCGCCTCGTTGCGCTCGATCAGCTCGTCGCCGTAGCGCTGCGTCAGGTGGTTGTAGGTATCGACGTACAGCCGCCACAGCAGCTCGGCCTTCCATGGCGTCAGCGTTTCGGGGCTGACCGCCTCGATGTCGACGAGCGTCATCAGGCAGAGCATCTTCAGCCGCTCCTCGGTGCCGACGAGCGCGGCGAACTGGCGGACGATGTCGGGGTCCTCGGTATCGCGGCGGAAGGCGGCGATCGACATCCGCAGGTGATGGCGGATGAGGAACCGCACCACGTCGCGCTGCTCGCCGCCGACCTGCAGGCGCTCGAGGACGTGCTCCGCCATCCGCTCGCTTTCGAGCGCGTGGTCGTCGTCGCGCCACTTGCCGACGTCGTGGAAGAGCAGCGCGAGGACGAGCAGCTCCGGCTCGCGCAGGTCGAGCAGGATGGAACGGAACCGCATCCGGTCGCCGGACTCGGTGGCGACGAGCCGTTCGAGGTTGCGGATGGTCAGCAGCGTGTGCTCGTCGACCGTGTACTTGTGGTAGAAGTCGCGGACCACGCGCCACGAAATCGCCTGGAACTCGGGGAACACCCGTCCGAGCAGCCCGCAGTCGTGCATCTGCGAGAGCCGCGCGTAGAGGCCGGGGCGCGGCTTGAGGAACCGCAGCAGCGAGGCACGGTCGTCGGCGTCGGCGAAGAAATCGTCCGCGCGATAGCGATCGACGTGCTGCTGGATGCACGAGAGCGCCTCCTCGGAGACCTCTGTTCCCGCGTCGAGCGCCGCCTGGAAGGCGCCGAGCCACGACGCCGGATTGCGCGCCGCCTGCACCGGGTCGATGAACCGCACCCCGTCGCGCGATGAGCCGAGGTTCGCGCCGACGGGCACCGGCGCCGTGCGGCGCGCCCACTCGAGCGAGCGGCTGACGATGCGCGCGTGCCGGAAGTAGTCGCTCATCAGCTTCTCGACACGCTGCCGCGGCTCGGCGCCCGGGTAGCCGAGCATCTCCGAGGTCCGCTCCTGCATCTCGTGGCTGAGCACGTTCTGGTTGCGCCCGGCCTCGAGGTGCAGCGTGGAGCGCACGCGCAGGAGGAAATCCTCGGCGTCGTCGAAGCGTCCGGCGTCGGCGGGCCCGCGGCGCAGCAGCAGCGGGTCGGTCAGCAACGCGATCGTGCGCGTGGCGGTGAGGTCGCGCAGCGCGCCGGGCGCCTCCTTCACGTCGGGCTCGAGCTGATAGAGCGTGCCGTTGAAGCGCGCGTGCCGCTCCTCGATGAGCGCGAGCAGCGACCGCAGGATGAACGCGTGCGTCGCGGGCCGGTGAAACAGCGAGCCGAAGCGCTCGAACACCGAACGGGCGCCGGCGACCGGCCGCGCGTCGAGCAGCGCCAGCAGGAACTCGGGGTTGTCGGTCTCGAGCTGGCGGAAATCCGCGATGTCGCGCACCTGGTGGCCGACGACGACGCCGAGGTCCCAGAGCGGGTGCAGGAAGCCGCGGACGAAGCGCTCCTCCGCCGGCCCGATGCCGTTGCCGAACAGCAGCAGCAGGTCGATGTCGGAGTGGAGACAGAGGTGGCGGCGCCCGTAGCCGCCGAGCGCGACGATGGCGATCGGCCCGTCGTAGGGGCCGGCGTCGGTGAACAGCTGCCGGACGAGCGCGTCGACGCGGTCCGCGTACCGTTCGAGCGCGCCGCGCCCGCCGGCGCCGTGCGCGATCGACGCGCGCAGCTCCTCCCTGGCGGCGTCGAGCGACGCCTTCAGCGCAGCTCCCCCCGCCGGCGCGCGAACGGGCGACGGCTGGGCGCCGGTGGAATCCGGCTGCGTTACCGACATGAAGGGGACATTCCGGGGCTCGCCCGCACCATCATATGACGGGGCGTCACTGGCGCAGGCACGAGCCACGGAGACCTCTCTCCTTTTCTCCGTGGCTCGCGACGTTAATACGTGAAGCCGAGGCCGGCGGACCCGATCACCTTGTTCGAGTCGCCGTTGTTGATCGCCTTCGTCGTGTCCCCGAGCTTCTGAAACTCGATGCCGGCGTGGAAGTTCCAGGCGCCGTACGACGTAGTGCCGCCGAGCGGCACGGTCACGATCCCCGCGATGCTGAAGTACCCGAATTTGTGGTCGACGAAGTTCGGGAGCGCGGCGGTCCCCTCGTTCAGCTCGTAGTAGTCGCCGATGCTGAGGCCGACCTTGATCGGGACCGCGATGCTCGCGTTGGCGCCGCTGAAGCCCGGGCTCACGCCGAGCTCGAGGTACTTCCCCGCGTTCGCGCCGCCGTCTGCCTGGTGCCCGTTGTCGGCGTCGAACTCGAAGGCCGCGATCACCCACGGATGGAGCGCGGCTTTACCGAGCGCCGAGCTGTCGTCGCCGCCGAACTTGAACATCAGCTCCTTGACGTTGTTGAAGCCGGCGTTCGGGCTGGTGTAGGCCGTGTACGTGATCCCGAGGCTGCCACCCGTGAAGCCGAAGGCCAGCGTCGTGTAGAAGTCGGATTCGTACCAGATCTTGTCGCACGCGCAGCCCAGTCCCGAGGTCGCGCTGCGCAGCCCCGTGTCGCCCGTGTGCAGGCTGTTCCAGGTGCCGAAATTGAGGCTCGTGCTCTTCAACCCGCTGTCGGCCGACTGCAGCGTGATGTCCATTTCGGCCGACGGCTGCGCGATGACGCGCGTGTCGTCCTGGCGGATGCCGCGGAACATGTACGTGTTGGTGAGGTCGATGTTCCCGATCAGCGTCAGGTTGCCGGGATTCGGATCCGCGGCGGCCTGCGCCGCCGCCAGACTCGGGAGCGTGAGGAAACCAAGCGCCGTGATCAGCAGCGCCGGAAGCGATCGTCGTGCCATGCGTGTACCTCCCCTGGAGAACGGTGCTCGCCTAGTACGTGAGACCAATCCCTCCTGAAACAATCACTTTCTGCGCCTCGCCGTTGTTGAACGCCTGCGGGGTCGTCCCGAGCTGCTGGAACTCGACGCCGGCGTGGACGTTCCACGCGCCGAAGCTCGCCGGGAGCTTGAGCGGCACCGACCCGATGCCGGCGGCGCTGAAGTATCCGAACCGGTTGTCGACGCCGTCGAACTCGTAGTAATTCGCCAGGCTCAACCCGACCTTCACGGGGAACGTGAGGCTCGCCTTCGACCCGGTCCACCCCGGGCCGACGCCGAGCTCGAGATAGCGGCCGGCCTTCAGTCCGCCGTCCGCCTGGCCGACGCCCGGCTCCGTGTTGAATTCGAGCGCGACGATGCCGTACGGCTTCAGCGCACCCTTGCCAAGCTTCGCGCTGTCGTCGACGCCCAGCTTGAACATCACCTCTTTGACACTGGTGAACCCGGCGTTCGGGCTCGTGTAGGCGGTGTAGGTGGTCCCGAGGCTAAGGCCGCCGCCGAAGCCCATCGAGAACGACGTGTAGAAGTCCGATTCGTACCACATCTTCTTGCTCGCGCTCTTCAGCCCCGCGTTGCCGGTGTGCAGGCTGTTCCACGAGCCGAAGTCGATCGCGGCGCTCTTGAGCGCGCCGTCACCGGAGTACACCGCGAGGCCGAGGTCCGCGGCCGGCCAGATCATCACCTTGGTGTCGTCCTGCCGGATGCCGCGAAACATGTAGACGTTGGTGAGGTCGACGGAACTGGTCACCGTGAGGCTGCCCGGGTTCGGGTCGGGGACGGACTGCGCGGCGACAGGGCGCGCGAGCAGCAGGGAACACGCCGCCGTCAGCACCGGCAGGCACACGTACATCGACACGAATGACTTCGGTTTCATCGATCCTCCGCAGTTGGGATAGGGCGCGTGAGCGCGGTCCGGCGAGCGCTCCAGTCGACGGCGGACGGGAGAGCAAGATGGACGCCACTGCCCGCGCGCGAAGGCGGATCGCGCGGCGATGATTTGCTGGCAAAAACGCCTGGAGCAGCGCGGACGCGAGGGGCTACTGGAACAAAAATGTGTGGCGCGACGAAAACGACAACAACGATGTTGCTACCGCCGGCCGCGGAGCGCGGCACGCGTCACCGCCGCCGCCGGCGCGCTCCGGCGGCACGCCCCGGGGTCCGACGGCAGCACATATTCGTCTGCCAGTGCGTCGCAGCGAACATAATTGTGGCTCTTGCCTCCCCTGACGCCCGTGGCCCGGCTCCCCGGCAGCCGAGACCTGACGTGCCGACACCTGATACCTGACGTGCCGACACCTGATACCTGATACCTGACACCTTTGATCTATGATCCGCCCGTAACGATCAGCTTCGCTCGAGCTTCACCTCACCTCGCGGGAGGAGGATACCCCTTATGAAGGTCTACGACGCCGCTGCCATCCGGAATGTCGCCGTGGTCGGCCACGGCGGCTGCGGCAAGACACAGCTGGTTTCCGCGATGCTGTTTGCCGCCGGCGCCGTCAACCGCCTGGGCAAGGTTGACGAAGGCACGACGGTCACCGACTTCGACGAAGAAGAAATCGCCCGCAAGCACACGCTCTCCTCCAGCCTCGCCTACGCCGAGTGGCAGAAGACCAAGATCAACATCATCGACACGCCGGGCTTCGCCAACTTCCTGAGCGACGCCAAGGCGGCGCTGCGCGTCGCGGAAGGCGCGCTGCTCGTCGTCGATGCCGTCGCGGGGGTCGAGGTGCAGACCGAAAAGCTGTGGGAAGAAGCCGCCGCGCTGAACCTTCCCCGCATCGTCGTCGCCAACCGCCTGGAGCGCGAGCGCGCGAGCCTCGAGCGCACGCTGGAATCGCTGCGCCGCGACTGCGCGCGCGAGATCATCCCGATTCAGCTCCCCCTCGGCGACGAGCGCGCGTTCACGGGCGTCGTCGACCTGGTGCGGATGAAGGCGCTGACGTTCGCGGCCGACGGCAGCGGCAAGATGAGCGAGGGCGAGGTCCCGCCGGCGCTGGCCGACCGGGCGACAAAGGCGCGCGAAGAGCTGATCGAGATGGTCGCGGAAGCCGACGAGCAGCTCATGGAACGGTTCTTCTCGGAGGGGACGCTGACGCAGGAGGAGCTGGCGCAGGGGCTGCGCGCGGCGACGCACGCGGGCAGGGTCTATCCGCTCGTCTGCACGTCCGGGCTCCACGCCATCGGCATCCAGCCGCTGCTCGACGCGATCGTGACCTACATCCCCTCGCCGGCGGAGCGTGACTTCGCCGCGCTGAACGACGCCGGCGAGCCGACCTCGATCAAGGTGTCCGACAGCGGGCCTTACACCGCCTTCGTGTGGAAGACCATCGCCGACCCGTTTGCCGGCCGCATCACGATGCTGCGCGTCGTCTCGGGCACGCTGAAGCAGGACACCAACGTCTACAACCAGGCGCGCGACAGCGCCGAGCGTTTCGGCCACCTGCTCGCGCTGCAGGGGAAGACGCAGACGCAGGTACCGGAGCTGAAGGCCGGCGACCTCGGCGCGGTGGCGAAACTGAAGGACACGCGCACCAACGACGTGCTCGCGGAGAAGAGCACGAAGGTGAAGATTTCCGAGATCAAGTTCCCGGAGGCGGTCCTCGCCTACGCGATCGAGCCGAAGAGCCGCGGCGACGAGGACAAGATCAGCGGCTCGATGGCGCGCCTGAAGGAAGAAGACCCGTCCATCAGCTACACACGTGACCCGCAGACCCACGAGCTGCTGCTCGCGGGGCAGGGACAGCTGCACATCGAGGTGACGGTCGCGAAGCTGAAGCGGCGCTTCGGCGTCGAAGTGCTGCTGAAACCGCCACGGATCCCGTACCGGGAGACCATCACGGCCGCCACCGAGGCGCACGGCCGCCACAAGAAGCAGACGGGCGGGCACGGCCAGTTCGGCGACTGCAAGATCAAGGTCGAGCCGCTGCCGCGCGGCAGCGACTTCGAGTTCGTGGACGACATCTTCGGCGGGTCGATCCCGCGGCAGTACGTGCCGGCGGTCGAAAAGGGGATCCAGGACTCCCGCATGCGCGGCTACCTGGCCGGCTACCCGATGGTGGACTTCCGCGCCACGGTGTTCGACGGCTCGTTCCATCCCGTCGACTCGAACGAGCTCTCGTTCAAGATGGCCGGCTCGCTCGCGTTCAAGGACGCGATGACGCGCGCCCGCCCGACCATCCTCGAGCCGATCATGAACGTCGAGGTCTACGCGCCGAGCGACTTCGCCGGCGACCTGATGGGCGACCTCAACGGCCGGCGCGGCCGCATCTCCGGCATGGACACGCGCGGGACGATGACCGTGATCCGCGCGCAGGTGCCGATGGCGGAGATGCTCACCTACGAGCAGCACCTCACGTCGGCGACCGGCGGCCGCGGCACCTACCACATGGAGTACTCGCACTACGACGAGGTGCCGCACCAGGCGCAGGCGAAAATCATTGCGGCCGCGAAGGCCGAACGTGGGCAGGAAGCTGTGGAGGAAGTTTAAAAGTGGAAGAAGTGGAAAAGTGGAAGAAGTAAGTTTCGAAGTTCGACGTACGTGAAGAGGGCCGGCGCAAGCCGGCCCTCTTACTTTCATACTTTCAACTTACTTTTCCACTTTTCAACTTTTCCACTTTTCCACTTTACCTACGACCCTCCGGCCTTCCGCGGGGTCGTGGACTTCTGCGCCTTGCCCTTCGTCTGGCCGCCGGCTTGCCCCTTCGAGCCGGGGCCGCCCGCCGCGTCGCCGCGCGTCCGCAGGCCGCGCGCCGCGGAACGCAGGCGATCGCCGACGCTCTTGGTCTTCGGGCCCGCCGCCGCCTTCTCCGCTTCCTTCTCCTCGGCCGACTTCGGGTTGTACTCGCTGCCGACGAGCTCCATCTGCGCGACCTCCGCGGAATCACCGCGGCGGAAGCCGACGCGCAGGATGCGCGTGTAGCCGCCCGGCCGCTCCGCGTAGCGCGGCGCGATCGACTCGAACAGCTTGCCGACGACGGCCTTGTCGGGCAGTTCCGCGAGCACGAGCCGGCGCGCGTGCAGCGACTTGCCGTTGGCCTCGCCTGCCGCGACGCCGCGCTTGGCGATCGTGATCAGCCGCTCGACGAACGGGCGGAGCTCCTTCGCCTTCGGCATCGTGGTCTCGATGCGCTCGTGGCGGATGAGCGCCATCGCCTGGTTGCGCAGCAGCGCCGTGCGGTGCTCGCTGACGCGTCCCAGCTTCCGGTGTGCGAGGTTGTGTCTCATGTCATATCAGCTGGCAGCTGGCGGCTGGCGGCTGGCAGTAAGAACCGAGAACCTACTGCCCGCTGCGCGGCTGCCCGCTGCCGGCTATCTCCTATTCCGAGTGCGCTCCCGCCGGCTGATCGACGCGCATGCCGAGGCTCAGCCCCATGCTGTGCAGGATCTCCTTGATTTCGTTCAGCGACTTGCGGCCGAAGTTCTTCGTCTTCAGCATCTCGGCCTCGGTCTTCTGCACCAGCTCGCGGATCGTGCGGATGTTCGCGTTCTTCAGGCAGTTGTACGACCGCACCGACAGCTCCAGCTCCTCGACGCTCTTGTCGAGGTTCTCGTTGAGCGCGCCCGAGCGCGGCTGGTCGGCCTGCGCCTCCATCGGCTGGTCGGCGACGTCCTCGAGGTTGATGAAGATGTTCAGGTGATCGCGAATCAGCTTCGCCGCGAGCGACACGGCGTCCTGCGCGGTCACCGAGCCGTTGGTCCAGACGTCGATCGTCAGCTTGTCGTAGTCGGTGGTCTGGCCGAGACGCGCGGCCTCGACGAGATAGTTGACCTTCTTGACGGGCGAGTGGACCGAGTCCACCGGGATCCAGCCGATGCCGAGATCCTCGTCGAAGTTCTTGTCGGCCGACACGTAGCCGCGGCCCCGCTTCATGCGCAGCTCCATGTGCAGCTTGCCGCCGTCCGAGACCGTCGCGATGTGCGCTTCCGGCTCGAGAATCTCGACGTCCTGGTCGACCTCGATGTCCTTGGCGCGGACGATGCCCGGCTTGTCGACGCGCAGGTAGAGCGTCTTCGTGTAGTCCACGTGCAGCTTCAGCGGAATCTGCTTCAGGTTGAGGATGATGTCGGTCGCGTCCTCGACCACGCCGGGAATCGGCGAGAACTCGTGCAGCACGCCGTCGATCTTCACCGCGGTGATCGCCGCGCCTTCAATCGAGGAGAGGAGCACGCGGCGCAGCGCGTTGCCGATCGTGGTGCCGAAGCCGCGCTCGAACGGCTGCGCGTAGAAGCGGCCGAACCGGTCGGTGAGCGTTTCGCGCTCGAAATCGAGTCGCTTGGGGCGTTGAAAACCTTTCCAGAGCATCGTTCTTCCTTTCGCCAACGGGCGGGCAGCCCCCGCCTCCAGGCCTGCGGGTTGTCTCCACCAGCCTCCCGCTGCAGGCCTGACAAGCTGCGGGCTGGTGGATCGCGATGCCGGTCCGCCGCGCACGGCTTGTGCGCGCGGCCGCACCCGGCCTACGTACGTGGGGCGGGTCCCGCCGAGCGCCGACATCCGGCGCAGGCGGACCCGCCGCGATTACTTCGAGTACAACTCGACGATCAGCTGCTCCTGCACGGGCAGGTTGATCTGCTCGCGGGTCGGCACCGAGCCGACGCGCGCCGACATGCCTTCCGCGTCGAACACCAGCCACTCCGGCACGCCGCGTCCCTTCACTTCCTCGAGCGCGTGCGCGATCGACGCGTTCTTACGGCTGCTCTGCCGCACGGCGACGACGTCGCCGGGCTTGACGGAGAACGACGGGATGTCCACCTTCCTGCCGTTGACCGTGAAGTGGCCGTGCCGAACCAGCTGCCGCGCCTGCGGGCGCGACGTCGCGAAGCCGAGCCGGTAGGCGACGTTGTCGAGGCGCCGCTCGAGCAGCTGCAGCAGCGTCTCGCCGGTGATGCCGCGCGTCCGCTCCGCCTGCTCGAAGTAGCGGCGGAACTGGTCCTCGAGCACGCCGTAGATCCTCTTGACCTTCTGCTTCTCGCGCAGCTGCACGCCATAGCCGGCGAGCTTCTGCTTGCGCGACTTCCCGTGCTGTCCCGGCGCGAAATTGCGCTTTTCGATGGCGCATTTCTCCGTGTAGCAGCGTTCGCCCTTGAGGAACAGCTTCATCCCCTCGCGGCGGCACAGGCGGCAGACCGGTCCGATGTATCGAGCCAAAAGAAATACCTCGTCGCTGAAATTGACGAATCTACGAATTACACGCGGCGCCGCTTCGTCGGCCTGCAGCCGTTGTGCGGGATCGGCGTGACGTCGCGAATCGACTTCACCTCGATGCCGACCGTCTGCAGCGCGCGGATCGCCGACTCGCGTCCCGAGCCGGGACCCTTTACCTTGACCTCCACCGAGCGCAGCCCGTAGGTCTTGGCGGTGTTGCCCGCGTTGATGGCCGCCTGCGTCGCGGCGAACGGCGTCCCCTTGCGCGATCCCTTGAAGCCGATGCCGCCGGCGCTCGACCAGGCAATCACGTTCCCCTCGGTGTCGGTGATCGTGATGTGCGTGTTGTTGAACGAGGCGTGGATGTGCACGTAGCCGTGATGGACGACGCGCTTCTCGCCGCGCTTCTTGAACGTCTTGCGCGCCGGCTTCTTTCCGCCTTCGCCTTTGCCCTTTTCGGGGGCCGCTGTTGCGTCTGGTGCTGTCTTGGCCATTCGTCTTCCCGGGCGGGTTTCGACGACCCGCCGCTGCACTGCCGGTTAAACGGTCTTCTTCTTGGCGATCGCGCCCTTGCGCGGGCCCTTCCGCGTGCGCGCGTTGGTGCGCGTGCGCTGGCCGCGCGCCGGCAGGTTGCGCCGGTGCCGCAGGCCCCGATAGCAGCCGATCTCCATCAGCCGCTTGATGTTCATCGAGATCTCCTTGCGGAGATCGCCTTCCACGCCGCCCTGCTCCTCGAGCACCCGGCTGATCTTCCGCACGTCGTCCTCGGACAGGTCCTTCACGCGGATGTCCGCGCTGACGCCCGCCGCGCTGAGCACGTCGTTCGAGCGCTTCCGCCCGATGCCGTAGATGTAGGTGAGCCCAATCTCGACGCGCTTGGTGCGCGGCAGATCGACGCCTGCGATGCGTGCCATCGATTACCCCTGTCTCTGCTTGTGCTTCGCGTTCGTGCAGATCACGCGCACCACGCCGCGGCGGCGCACGATCTTGCACTTGTCGCAAATCCGTTTGACTGACGCTCGTACTTTCACGGTGTCACTCCTGGCCTCTACGCCTTCTTCACGATCCGTCCGCGTCTCAGATCCCGCGCGGTCAGCTCCACGAGCACCCGGTCGCCGACGAGCAGCCGGACGAAATTCCGCCGGGTTCCGCCGCCGACGTGCGCCGTGATGCGGTGCGCCTCGACGTCCACCTCGTAGAGCCCGCTCGGCAACTGCGCGCGGACGACCCCTTCGACCGTCCGGCTGTCCCCGGTCACACCGAGAGCAGCTGTTTCGCGCGGCCCGCCTCGGCGGGCAGCAGCGTGAGAATCTCGCACCCCTCGGCGGTCACGACCACCGTGTGCTCGAAATGCGCCGACAGGCTCCCGTCGCGCGTCACCGCCGTCCAGCCGTCCGACAGCACCTTCACCGCCGGTTTGCCCGCGTTCACCATCGGCTCGATGGCGAGCACCATCCCCTCCGCCAGCCTCGGCCCGCGTCCACCGGGCCCGTAGTTCGCGATCTGCGGCTCCTCGTGCAGCGAGGTGCCGATCCCGTGGCCGACGAACTCGCGCACGACCGAAAACCCGTGCGCCTCGACGTGCTGCTGGACCGCGGCGCCGATGTCCGAGACCCGCGCGCCAGGCTTCACGGCCTCGATGCCGTGGAACAGCGCCTCCTCGGTCACCCGCAGCAGCGCGGCCGCCGGCGGCGCGACGGCGCCCACCGCGACGGTGACGGCGGAGTCGCCGAAGAAACCGTCGAGCCTGGCGCCCATGTCGATGGAGAGGATGTCTCCTTCGACGAGCGGACGCTTCGACGGGATCCCGTGCACCACCTGTTCGTTCGCCGACACGCACACCGTGGCGGGATAGCCGTGATACCCCTTGAACGCCGGCTCCGCACCCGCCGCCCGCACGCGCTGCTCCGCCACCCGGTCGATGTCCGCCGTCGTCACGCCCGGGGCCGCCATCTGGCGAAGCTCCGCGAGGACCTGCGCGACGAGCTGGTTCACCCGGCGCAGCTTCTCGATTTCCGCGCGTGACCGGCAGACGATCATGCCTGCGCTGCTTTCCCGGACGCGACCGCCTTGACGGGCGCCGGTGTCCCTTGCGGCGTAGCGCCCACCACCGCGGCGTCGTCAATCACCGTGTCGAGCTCGTGCGCGACCCGCTCCTGGGCCTGCGCGCCGTTGACGATGCGGAACGTCGGCCGGCCGCGGTAGAACTCCACCAGCGGCTTGGTCGCGCGTTCGTACACCTTCAGCCGCTCCTTGACGACCTGCGCGTTGTCGTCCGCGCGCTGCACCAGCCGGCCGCCGCACTTCGCGCAGGCGGCCGCCGCGGGGGCGCCTTCCTTCGCCGGCTCGGCGTTGGTCCCGCACTTCTTGCAAATCAACCGTCCCGCGAGGCGCCGCACCAGCTCGCGCTGGGGGACGCGGACGTCCACGATCAGGAGCGGCCCGTTGTTCCGCTCGGCCACGATCCGGTCGAGCGCCTCGGCCTGCGCCACGGTGCGCGGAAATCCGTCGAGCACGAACCCCGGCTGCGCGTCCGGCCGCATCAGGCGCTCGCGCACGATGGCGATCATCGTCGCGTCGTCGACGAGCTCCCCGCGGTCCATCAGCTCCTTGGCCTTCAATGCGACGGGCAGCTGCGCGTTGATCCCCTCGCGCAGGATGTCGCCCGTCGAAATCTTCAACAGCCCCCGCTCGCGAGCGAAGCGGCCCGCCTGTGTGCCCTTGCCCGCGCCCGGCGGCCCCATCATGATCACGTTCAGCGCCACTTGGGTGTCTCCAGTCGCACGCCCTTCGGCGAATCGGGACCCCGTGCAGGGCCCGGTCCGTCTTACCCTCGTCGACCTCGGATGCGCGTCTTCTTCATGAAGCCGTCGTAGTGGCGCATGATGAGCTGCGACTCGACCTGCTGCACCGTGTCCATCGCCACGCCGACGACGATCAGCAGCGTCGTGCCGCCGAAGTAAAACGTCACGCCGAGACCCTGCGTGAACCACTGGGGAAGCGCTGCGTCCAGCCGATCGCCGATGAACGGAATCGGCGCGACCTTGAACCCGGTAATCAGGAACTCCGGCAGAATCGCCACCGCGGCGAGATAGAAGGCGCCCACGAGCGTAATGCGCGCCAGGATCGTGTCGATGTACTCCGCGGTGCGTTTCCCGGGCCGGATGCCCGGGATGAACCCGCCGTACTTCCGCATGTTCTCCGCGACGTCATCCGGGTTGAAGATGATCGCGGTGTAGAAGTAGGCGAAGAAGATGATGCCGACGATGTAGAGCAGGTTGTAGAGCGGCATGCCGTAGGCGAGCTGATCGACGATCGCGCGCCCCCAGCCACCCGCCTGGAACATCGTCGCCAGCGTCGCCGGGAAGGCGAGGATGGACGAGGCGAAGATGACGGGGATGACGCCGCCGGTGTTCACCTTCAGCGGGATGTGCGTGCTCGAGCCGCCGTACTGGCGCCGCCCGACGACGCGCTTGGCGTACTGGACGACAATCCGCCGGTGGCCCCGCTCGACGAAGATGATCGCGGCAATCACGGTCACCATCATCACCAGCAGGAAGAAGATGCGGAACAGGCTGATGGTGCCGGTCTGCATCTGGTCGAACGTCTGCAGGATGCCGCGCGGGAAGCCGACGATGATGCCGGCGAAGATCAGCAGCGACATGCCGTTGCCGACGCCGCGCTCGGTGATCTGCTCGCCGAGCCACATGATGAAGATGGTGCCGGTCGTCAGCGTGAGCACGCACAGCAGCCGGAAGCCCCAGCCCGGGTTGTAGACGAGCGGCAGCCCGCCGGCAATCTGCGTCTGGCGCTCGAGGAAGATGGCGATGCTCATCGCCTGCACGATGGCGAGCACGCCGGTCAGGTAGCGCGTGTACTGCGTGATCTTGCGCCGCCCGAGCTCGCCCTCGCGCGACAGCCGCTCGAGGTACGGCCAGACGACGGTCAGCAGCTGCAGGATGATCGACGAGCTGATGTAGGGCATGATGCCCAGCGCGAAGATCGTGACCTTCGACAGGTTGCCGCCGGAGAACATGTCGTAGAGGCCGAACATCGTGTTCTTCTGCGCGTCGGCGAGCAGCGCCAGCGCCGTCTGGTTCACGCCGGGCGTCGGGATGTGGTTCCCGATGCGATACACGCCCAGCATCGCCAGCGTGAAGAGCACGCGGTTCCGCAGGTCGGTGACCTGCCACAGATTCTTGAGCGGGTTGTTGTCCATCGCTTAACCCCTGGGCCGCCCGAGGCCGCCCCCTCCCAACTTACGCGCTCGCGCCAATCGTCTCGGCGGCGCCGCCGGCCGCCGCAATCTTCTCCGCCGCCTTGCCGCTGAACTTGTGCGCGCGCACGGTCAGCTTCTTCGAGATGTCGCCGCGCGCCAGCACCTTGATCTGCCCGCCGCTGCGCACGACGCCGCGCTCGCGCAGCAGCTCCGGCGTGACGACGGTGTCGGCGTCGAACCGCTCGGCGATCGTGTCGAGATTGACGACGACGTACTCGGTGCGGAACGGGTTGTGGAAGCCGCGCTTCGGCACGCGCCGATGCAGCGGCATCTGCCCGCCTTCGAAGCCGCGCTTGAACTTGTAGCCCGAGCGCGACTGCGCACCCTTGTGCCCGCGGCCCGCCTGCGAGCCCTGGCCGGTGCCGTGCCCACGGCCGACGCGCTTCTTCGAGTGCTTCGATCCCGCGGCCGGTTTGAGTGTGCTCTGGTCCATCTCTATTTGGCTCCGGGCCCCCTGAAGGCGGCCCCTACGTACAGTTCGTAGGGGCCGGCCTTAGCCGGCCCTACTCCGCCACCTCCACCAGGTGACGGACCTTCAAAATCATCCCACGGGTCTCGGGCGTATCGGGTAGTTCCACCGTGTGCCGGATGCGGCGCAGCCCCATCCCCTCCACGGTCTTCCCCTGCGTCCGGTTGAACCCGATCGGGCTCCGCACGAGCGTAATTTTCAGCGTTTTCGCGGCCGCCTTCGGCCCGCTCTTCTTGGTGGTGGCCATCGTTATGCTCCGACCAGCTCCGCTTCTTCCTTGCCGCGATATCGCGCCACGAGCGACGGATCCTTCAGATCCATCAGCCCCTTGAAGGTCGCCCGCACCACGTTGTGCGGGTTCGCGGAGCCGAGCGACTTGGTGAGCACGTTCTGGATGCCCGCCGACTCGACGACCGCGCGCACCGCGCCGCCCGCGATCAGCCCGGTCCCTTCCGGCGCCGGCTTCAGCAGCACGCTGCCCGACCCGAACTTGCCGACGACCTGGTGCGGAATCGTCGTCCCCTTCAGCGGCACCTTGATCAGGCTCTTCTTCGCGGCCTCGATCCCCTTCTTGATCGCCGACGGCACTTCCTTCGCCTTGCCGACGCCGAAGCCGACGACGCCGTGGCCGTCGCCGACGACGACCAGCGCGCTGAAGCTCAGGTTCTTGCCGCCCTTGACCACCTTCGTCACGCGGTTGATCGAGACGACGGTGTCCTTGATCTCCAACTGCGACGCGTCGACCTTCTCGCGATTGCGATTCATTTGTGCCATTACTGGCCCATCCTTCGAACATCTACTCGGGCCGCTCCGCTGTCGCGGCCCGCTGGGGCTGCCATCAGCAGCCAGTTACAACGAAACAGCCTCACCTGTTCGACCTTCCCGCTAAAACTCCAGGCCCGCTTCGCGAGCGGCGTCAGCAACCGCCTTCACGCGGCCGTGATAGAGGAACCCGTTGCGGTCGAACACCACGCGCTTGACGCCCTTGTCGATGAGGCGCTCGGCGATCGTCTTGCCGATGGCCTTGGCGCCCGCGATGTTGCCGCCGCGCTCGGCCTTCTTCATCGCCCCCTTCACCGTCGGCTCGACGGTCGAGGCCGACGCGATCGTGCGGCCGGTCATGTCGTCCACCACCTGCACGTACATGTGCGCGACGCTGCGGAACACCGTCAGGCGCGGCCGCGCCTCGCTCCCCTGCACGCGCTTCCGGATGCGGTACTTGATCCGCCCGCGGCGATCGTCCTTCGTCTTGATGCGCATTATTTCGCTCCGGTCTTGCCGACCTTCTTCTTCAGCTGCTCGCCCGTGTAGCGGACGCCCTTCTGCTTGTAGGGGTCCGGCTTCCGCATGCGGCGGATGTTGGCCGCCACCTGCCCGACCAGCTGGCGATCGACCCCCGTCACGGTGATGTGCGTCTGCTTCTCGATCCCGATCTCGATCCCGTTCGGGATGTCGAACACGATCGGGTGCGAGTAGCCGAGCGCGAACACCACCTGCTTGCCCTTCACCTCCGCGCGGTAGCCGATGCCGACGATGTCGAGCTCCTTCTTGAAGCCCTCGGTCACGCCGGTGACCGCGTTGGCGACGAGGCTGCGCGCCAAGCCGTGGAACTTGCCGAGCGCCGGCTCGTCACGCTCCGTCTTCGCGACGAGCGTGCCGTCGTCCTGCGCGATGGTGATGCCGGGCGGGATGTACTGGCTCACCTTGCCCTTCGGGCCCTGCACTTCGACCCTGCCCTGCACCATCTTCACGCTGACGCCCTTGGGCAGCGTGATGGGTTTCTTACCGATTCGCGACATTGCTAACCTCAGCTCGCGGCTGGCGGCTGGCAGCTGGCAGCACGAACGTCCTGCCTGCTGCCGGCGGCCTGCTGCCGGCTACCATACGTTACAGAGGACTTCGCCGCCGACGCCGGCCTTGCGCGCCGCGCGCCCGGTCATGACGCCGCGCGACGTCGTCAGGATGTTGGTGCCGAGGCCGCCGAGCACCGCCGGCACGTCGTCGACGCCGAGATAGACGCGGCGCCCCGGACGGCTGATGCGCTCGATGCCGGAGATCACCTTCTCGCCGTGCGGTCCGTACTTCAGGAACAGGCGGATCACCGGGCGCGCCGCGCCGCCCTTGGTCGCCGGCTCCTCGACCAGGCGGTAGCCCTGGATGTAGCCCTCGTCCTGGAGGATGCGGGCAATCTCGGCCTTCAGCTTGCTCGCCGGCATGTCCACCCGCGCGTGCTTGGCGGACACGGCGTTGCGGATGCGCGCGAGCATGTCGGAAATCGGATCGGTCATCTTTGTTGTCTCTCTTCTAAATCCCAAATCCCAACATCCACAATCCCAAATCCCGGCAACGAGCCAGATCGTCGGGATCTGGCGTTTCGGGATTCGGGCTCCGGGATTTACCAGCTGCTCTTCGTCACGCCCGTCACGTCGCCCTCGAGCGCCAGCTTGCGGAAACAGAGCCGGCACATCGCGAACTTGCGCATGTAGGCGCGTGGGCGTCCGCAGAGGCGGCAGCGGTTCCGCAGGCGAATCCGGTACTTGGGGGCCTTGGCTTCCTTGGCAATCTTCGCAGTCGTCGCCATCTACATCCTCGCAGCTGGCCGCTGGCGGCTGGCGGCTGGCAGTAAGAACCTCCTGCCCGCTGCCGGCTGCCCGCCGCCGCTAATTGGTCCTGAACGGCATCCCCAGGAACTGGAGCAGCTTCCGTGCTTCCTCGTCGGTCTTCGCCGTCGTCACTACCGAGACGTTCATGCCGCGCGCCTTGTCCACCTTCATGTAGTCGATCTCTGGGAACAGCAGCTGGTCGCGCAGGCCGAGCGTGTAGTTGCCGCGGCCGTCGAAGCCCTTGGGCGACACGCCGCGGAAGTCGCGCACGCGCGGCAGCGCGATCGAGATCAGGCGGTCGAGGAACTCGTACATCCGCTCGCCGCGCAGCGTGACCATCGCGCCGACCGGCATCCCCTGCCGCAGCTTGAACTGTGCGATCGACTTGGTGGCGCGGCGGATGACCGACTTCTGGCCCGTGATGCGGCTCAGCTCGTCGGCGCCCACGTCGGCAATCTTCGCGTTGCTCGTCGCCTCGCCCAGGCCCATGTTGACGACGATCTTCTCGACCTTGGGGATCGCCATCACGTTCGTGTAGCCGAACTCCTTCTGCAGGGCCGGCACGACTTCCTTCTGATAGCGGGTCTTCAGGCGGTTCATTTGTCGACCACTCCCTCGCACTTGCGGCAGATGCGGACCTTGCGGCCGTCGCCGAGGATGCGGCGGCCGATGCGGGTCACCTCGCCGCACTCCGGGCACACCAGCTGCACGTTGCTCGCGTGCAGCGCCGCCTCGCGCTCGACGATCCCGCCCTTGATGTTGCGCTGCGGGTTCGGGCGCGTGTGGCGCTTGATCATGTTGACGCCTTCGACGATCAACCGGTTGTTGCCGGGCAGCACCTTGAGCACGCGGCCGCGCTTGCCGCTGTCCTTGCCCGTGTTGATCGAGACGGTGTCGTTCTTGCGAATGGGTGTCTGCAGCCGCGACATGACCTACAGGACCTCCGGAGCGAGCGAGATGATCTTCATGAAGCGCCGCTCGCGCAGCTCGCGCGCCACGGGGCCGAACACGCGCGTGCCGATCGGCTCGTTCTGGTCGTTGATGAGCACCGCCGCGTTGCGGTCGAAGCGGATGTAGCTGCCGTCGCGCCGGCGCTGCTCCTTCGTCGTCCGCACGATGACCGCCTTCACGACCTGCCCCTTCTTCACGGTGCCGTCGGGCGTCGCTTCCTTCACCGACGCCGTGACGATGTCGCCGAGCCGGGCGTAGCGTCCGGTCGATCCGCCAATCGGGTTGATGATCGAAATCTTGCGCGCGCCGGAGTTGTCGGCGACGTCGAGAATCGATCGCATCTGAATCATGGCTGTGCTCCGTCCTCGCTGGTCTGCCTAGATCGTCTTCGCCTTGGTCACGACGCGCGTGACGACCCATCGCTTGCGCCGCGACAGCGGGCGCGACTCGGCGATGGCGACCGTGTCGCCGACCTTCGCCTCGTTGTCCTCGTTGTGCGCGACGAACTTCGACGTCTTCTTCTGGCTCTTGCCGTACAAGCCGTGGCGCACCTGGCGCTCGACGGCGACGACGACGGTCTTTTCCATCTTGTCGCTGACGACCGTGCCGGTGACCTGTGATTTGACGCTCATCCTCTATTCCCTTCCGAGGATTTCTCCCGCAGAATCGTCTTCACGCGCGCCAGGTCGCGGCGCACGTCGCGCACCTTCGCCGGCGCCTCGAGCTGCCCCATCGACTTCTGGATGCGCAGCCGGAACAGCTGGTCGTCGAGCTCTTTTTCCCGTTCGCGCAGCACGTCGACCGACAGCTCGCGAATCTCTTCCACCTTCATGGCTGCGTCTCTCCGCGTCCCGTCTAGGACGCCGTCTCCTGGCCGAAGCGCGTGGCGAACTTCGTCTTGATCGGCAGCTTCGCCGCGGCCAGGTCCATCGCCTTGCGCGCCTCGACCTCGGTCACGCCTTCCATCTCGAACATGATGCGTCCGGGCCGGACGACGCAGACCCACTGCTCGGGCGCGCCCTTGCCCTTGCCCATGCGCGTTTCCTGCGGCTTCTTCGTGATCGGCTTGTCGGGGAACACGCGCACCCAGATCTTGCCGCCGCGCTTGATGAAGCGGGTCATCGCGACGCGCGCCGCTTCGATCTGGCGGTCGGTGATCCAGGCCGGCTCCATCGCCTTCAACCCGTAGTCGCCGAACGACACGTCGGAGCCGCGCCAGGCCTTGCCGGCCATGCGCCCGCGCTGCTGCTTGCGGTACTTCACTTTCTTCGGCATCAACATCGGTACAACCCTCGGTCTGCCGGGTCCGCCTCGGCCAGTTCCTGCCCTGCGGCGGAACCCGGCCTACGTACCCTCATTCACTTCTGCGGCGGGGTCCGCGGAGCACCGCTAGCGGACCGCGCACGCGGTCCGCTCAGCCAGCACTGCCTTGTCGCGTCGCGAAGCGACGCGCGAACGCGGACCCGCCGACCGTTATGCCCGGGCCGGCGGTCTGCGCGGCCCGCGATCCCGGTACTCTTCGTCGCGGCCCAGGCGCGGCACGAGCCGCTCGCCCTTGTAGAGCCACACCTTCA
>Ga0134127_10000535_pt1 | contig 34783 bp, 36 predicted proteins | sample KB31753_FD_96459 | JGI IMG/M metagenome (GOLD analysis project Ga0134127, IMG submission 96459) | Terrestrial soil microbial communities with excess Nitrogen fertilizer from Kellogg Biological Station, Michigan, USA - KB3-175-3 | ecosystem: Environmental > Terrestrial > Soil > Unclassified ...
GCAATATCCCGACCCAACATCCCGCAGACGATCAGCCGAGACAGCCCCTGTGGGGCAAGAAACTGCCCAACGTCCCGATGCAGCCGGCCTGTTTCAGGGCCAAGTTCGAGCATGTCTCCCAGCACGGCAATCCGTTTGCATGCAGGACTCCACTGGGCCAGTAATTGGATCGCCGCTTTCATCGACGCAGGGTTGGCGTTATAGCAATCGTTGATGATGTGGACACCATGATGCGTGACCACCTGAGACCGCATCGCGGCAGGACGAAACCGGCCCAGCCCTTGAGCGATCATCGAGCCGGAGAGACTCAAGACTGCGCCCACCGCCGCAGCGGCGAGCGCGTTGGTGACATTGTGGGTCCCATGCACCTTGATTCGAACGGTCGTGGGGCGGATTTTCCCAGGGAGGTGCAGGCGAAAGGTCGTGCCACGCCGCGCATCGGACGTGACCCCGCTCGCTCGGACATCAGCCATTTCTGAGAATCCGAAGGACATCACGCGGCATTGTGCGCGCGCGGCGAGATAGTCAAAAAATGGATCGTCCGCATTCAAAATGGCCATGCCATCGGACGGAAGTTGGTCCAGCAATTCCGCCTTGGCCTGCGCCGAGCCTTCCATGCTTCCGAAGAACTCGAGGTGATCAGGCCCAATATTGGTAATCACCCCGATCGTAGGCCTGACAATCTCACAGAGCCTGGTTGTCTGCCCCTGCTGATCCACCCCCATCTCAATCACAGCTGCTTGATGACGCGCCGTGAGCCGAAACAGGGTAGCGGGCACACCGATCCGATTGTTGAAGTTCCCCTCGGTCTTTAACACTGACCATCGTTGAGCCAACACCGCCGCCACCATCTCTTTCGTCGTCGTCTTGCCGTTGCTCCCGGTCACTGCCACCACGGGAATATTGAATCGGCTGCGATAATGTGTCGCTAATTGCTGATACGCGAACAGCGGATCACGCACTCCGAAGAGAAAGGGTGCGGCTCGCCCATCGATCCGGCGTATCGCTGCGGAACTTGGAGGAAGGCGGTATTCATCATGAACGATGGCTCCGGCCGCCCCCTGTGCAAGTACGGCCGGCACAAACTCATGGCCGTCGAATCGATCGCCTCTAAGCGCGACAAAAAGATCACCACGGCGAACCGATCGGGAGTCCGTGCTGATCTGTCTGATCCGGCGCTTCCCTGATAACGAGCCCTGCCCCGCGAGAACTTTCACGCTGATGACTTCCCGCAACTCTTCGACTGTAAACAGCCCCATCGACTCCTCACCTTGCGCAGCCTCAACCACGATCTGGACTCTCACGCGCAATCCTGCAATTGCTGAATTGCCTCGCGAGCCACCTCACGGTCGTCAAAATGAAACTTCTTGGTGCCGATGATTTGATAGTCCTCGTGTCCCTTGCCGGCAATGAGCACCATATCGCCTCGGCGCGCCTCCCGAATGGCAAGGCCGATGGCCTCACGACGATCCGGCATCAAGTGATACTGCACGTGATTGCGGCGCGCTAACGCTTCGCGCACACCGATCTCAACTTCATGAAGAATCGCCATCGGGTCCTCGGTTCGAGGATTATCGGACGTTAAGATGACCACGTCGCTGTATTCCACGGCAGCGCGCCCCATCTTGGGCCGCTTCCCTCGATCCCGATCACCACCGCAGCCGAACACGGTAATGATCCGATCGGTCTTTAATGCTTGGGCAGCGGTCAGCAGTCGGAGGAGCGCATCTTCAGTATGGGCATAATCGACGACCACGCTAAAATCTTGCCCGGAGGAGATTCGTTCGAAGCGACCGGGAACATTGGTAATCAGGGCTGCCGCTTCGCAGATCTGATCGGCCGTCGCTCCATCGTGTAGCGCCACCCCGATCGCCCCCAGTAAGTTATAAACGTTGTGCTCCCCAACCAACCGGCTCTCGACGGGAAACGATCCTGATGGAGTTGCAGCAGTAAACGTGGTCCCGGTAAGCGAGAGACGCACGTGTTCCGCTTTGAGATCGGCGTGATGTTTAAGTGCATAGCCCCAAACCGGCACAGGGCAGGCGGTGCGGATCGCGGCCCCTCGTGGATCGTCCATATTGACAAAGGCGCGCTTCCCGGCCTTCTTCCCTCCGGCCAATCCGGTAAAGAGCCTCAGCTTTGCTCCAAAGTACTCATCCATCGTGTGGTGAAAATCGAGGTGGTCCTGTGTCAGATTCGTAAAGACCGCCATGTCATACTCGCAGCCAGCAGTCCGGTCTAACGCGAGGGCGTGAGACGAGACTTCCATCACTGCAGCAGTGAGTCCGTGTTCGACCATCTTCGCCAAGAGCGCTTGGAGGTCGAGTGCCCCTGGCGTTGTGTGAGGGGCAGGAAGTGTTTCTTGCCCGATCTGGTACCCCACCGTGCCGATGAGTCCCACCCGTCGGCCAATCCGTTCCAGTAACGCTTTGCAGAGAAACGTCGTCGTCGTCTTTCCATTCGTGCCCGTCACTCCGATCATCTTGAGATGAGTGGACGGATCCCCATGAAACCGGCTGCCAAGAAGTCCGAGCGCCTTGCGTGAATCATTCACCCGCACGAACGGTACCGGCCCTGACACCACTGGCCCCTGCGCGACCACCGCAACCGCTCCGGACTTGATGGCTTGCTCGACAAATCCGTGTCCATCAACGCGCTCGCCCTTCACGGCGACAAAGAGGCTCTCACCCATCACTGCCCGCGAATCATCCGTGATCGCATGGATCGGCCGATTCACATCACCGCGCTGTTCCAAAATTTCGACTTCCCCGCGAAACGCCTCGAGCAACTGCGTAAGCGTGATGGAGTCGCGAGCCATGACCCTTAGTGGTCCTTCATTGCCAGTGCGATTTTCACAGTGTCGTCTCTGGAGACACCAAGATAGTTGAGTACCTGTTCCCCGACTCGCCGAAAGACCGGCGCCGCCACGACCCCGCCCCAGGCTTCGCCTTGGGGCTCATCGAGAATGACGATCATCGCCAACCGAGGAGACTCTGCCGGGACATACCCGACAAACGACCCTACAAACTGCGTGGAGGAATAGCCTCCGGTTCGCGGATCGATTTTTTGCGCGGTTCCGGTTTTGCCCGCCACGCGGAAACCAGGAATGGCTGCCTTCGTTCCCGTTCCATTCGTCACGACACCTTCCAGTATCGTCGTCATCGTCCGAGCCGTGTCCGGCGACACGATTCGCCGCTTCACTTGTGGCCGCACTTCCTTTAGCAAGCGACCTTTCTGATCACGCACTTCGGACACCACGTACGGCTTCATCATCACACCCCCGTTGGCGAGGGTCGCCACTGCCGACACCATTTGGAGTGGCGTCACTCCGATCTCTTGTCCCATTGAGATCGATGCGAGCGATCGGCGGCCCCAGTCTTTGGGCGTCTTCAAAAGCCCGCTCACTTCACCCGGTAGGTCGATCTCAGTACGTTGGCCGAATCCGAATGCCTGAAGATAGTGATAGAGCTTCTGCTCTCCCAGGGCCATCCCGGTTTTAGCGGCGACAATGTTGCTGGACTTTTGAATCGCCTCCGAGAATGTCATCCACCCCAGCCTGTCATGGTCATGAATCGTCGTGTTCGCAATCACCATCTGGCCGTTTTCACCGAAGACCATGGAGTCGGGTGTCATCACTTTTTCTTCAAGCGCCGCGGCTGCGACCATCGCTTTCATGGTCGACCCGGGCTCGTAGGTATCCGTCAAAGCACGATTGCGCCACCGATCGGGCGTCAAGGCGGCAACGACGTTCGGGTCGAACCGCGGACTGACTGCCATCGCCAGAATCGCACCGGATGATGGCTCCATGACGATGATCGTCCCCGATTTGGCACGGGCATGAGTGACGGCCTCTTCGAGTTCCTTTTCTGCAATGTATTGGACGACCTCGTCGACGGTCAGTGTAAGGGCATGCCCCGGCGTTGGCGCTTGCTCCGCCAATCCCTTGGGAAACACCGTGCGGCCTAACGCATCGCGCTGCAATACGGTGACGCGCTTCTCTCCATGCAGGTGCGAATCGTATCGGCGCTCGAGACCCTCAAGCCCTTGCCCATCCATCCCGGAGAATCCTAAGACATGGGCCAGCAACGGACCCTTGGGATAAAACCGCCGTCCTTCCATCACCACGCCGATGCCGTCCAACGACAACTGCTCCAGTCGACGGCCTTGCTCAGGCTCGATCTTTCGCGCCAACCACACGAAGCTCTTGTCCTGCCGAAGCTTTTTCTCAAGCTCATTGCTTCGGATTTGGAGCACCGGGGAAAGATGACGGGCGACGGACGATGGACTCTCCAGCGACGTCGGCACACCAAATACCGATGGCACTTCCACATTCATCGCGAGTACTTTGCCGTGCCGATCCGATACCATGCCTCTGGCGCCTTCAAACGATACGGTCTTTTGATGTTGCCGATCGGCCTTAGCCGTAAGTTCGGCTGCTTGAAGCACTTGGAGCGTAACCAGTCGAAAGAAAACAATGCTGAACCCGCACAGGAGCAGGAGCAGCAACACATAGCGACGACCACGAGAAGGGCCGGCAGTCACTCGCGTTCCCTCCCGGTTGATTCTTGTCTCGCCAAACGGACTTGCTCCACGGGTGGGAGCGACAGACTCGGAGTCTCTCCCGGCAGATGCACCATCAACACTTGCCCCTGCTGCGGCGGAACCAGCCCCAGTTTCTCTGTCGCCACCTTTGCGATCCGCTCGGGAGCCGTCAACGCAGAAAATTTCACTTGCAATTGATCTCGCTCTCGTTCCAGCAGTATTTTCTGGGTCTTCAATCGTTCGATCTGATACCCCAGTCGAACGACATCCACACGCTCCCACACAAACACGAAGATCAACAGCACCCCGGCCATAATCGTCACTGTCTTCATGGATAGCCCTCCTTGAATACCCGTTGGGCAGCCCGCAACTTGGCACTGCGGGATCGAGGATTCCGGTCCGATTCTTCCTTGGCAGGGACCTGCGGTTTCTTGGTGAGCACCGTCAATGCGGGGGCACCCTCGCCGGAAAGCGCCCGAAACGTGCGTTTTACAATCCGGTCTTCGAGCGAATGGAATGAAATCACACAGAGACGGCCGCCGGGGGACAACACATCTGTCGCATCGCGCAATGCCGGCTCGATACAATCCAGCTCGTTATTCACGGCAATGCGAATGGCCTGAAACGTGCGGGTGGCACAGTGGAGTCGACCGTGCCGATAATTCGATGGAACAGCCCCCTCGATCACTGAGACCAACTCTCTCGTCGTCTCCAGTGGACGGCGTTCTCGCGCGCGGGCAATGGCGCGCGCAATTCGTCGAGAAAACCGTTCTTCGCCGAACTGAAAAATCGCGTCCGCCAACTGTGCTTCCGGCCATCGATTGACCAGGTCAGCTGCGGTTCCGCTCATCGATTGATCCATACGCATGTCCAACGGACCGTCCCCTTGAAAGCTAAAGCCTCGACCGGGTTCTTCCAACTGCGGGGACGAAACCCCAAGGTCGAACAAAATTCCATCGACCTGGCCAATGCCACTGACAGCAAGGTGCTGCTTCAAATCCGCAAAATGACCGTGCAGAAGGACCACACGGTTGCCGAATCGTGCGAGCCTTTCGCGACTGGCTTCGATGGCCACTGCATCGCGATCAAGCCCAATAAGTCTGCTGTGAGGACCGCTCGCATCAAGAATCTTCTCTGCATGCCCACTGTACCCCACCGTACAGTCAAGATAGATTCTGCCACCCTCTTGAACAAGCCAAAACAGCACTTCTTTTGGCATAACCGGAAAATGTTGAGAGGCCTCCATAAATTACAATCAACCAAACTCACCCACTTTCTCCCACCCAGCGCGCAGTATACACTCACTCAAAGACTTGTCAATAGAAAATTCATGTACTTATGAAGACTCGAAGTCTCTTGTTTTCTCTGAAATCTAAGGGGTGAAAGAGGGTGACATGGGATATGGCACCCCTTGCGAGAAGAGAGTATTTCCGCTAAGAGCCCGGTTGATTCAAGCCCTACAGGGAAGGCTTATTCAGCATCTGGCTAGGGATAATCGATGCTCACTCCACCAGGACATAGAAAACTCATCTACATTTTCTATTGTCCGAAGGAATGAGCCTAGTATTCTTAGTGGTAATCGTCATATGAGCATCTTGTTTCTATAAGGAATGCGTAGCATGTGCGGAGCCGATTGAGCGATTAGCCAATCTGTCTGGCAAGAAGTTTGTGAGTTTCATTGACAAGGATTCATGTCGAGGCGAGAATGATTTCATGCTTCCACCCAGGAGAACCAAAGCCCTCTGTGTAGCCACGTTCATGGTGGGAGCTGTCCTTGCCTTCAACGGGATCACAGCCGCCACGGCGTCAGCGGCATCACCCCTCTATTGGTGTCCGGATCAAAAACCCGATCGGCAGTATTCAGCGGAGCAAGGACCCGGGTGCGTGCCGCTTGTTGAAAAGAAAGAAACCCTGGCAACAGAGCAAGAAGGGGAAACACCTGCCGGCAACAAACCGCCACGCGATTTCAAGATTGAGAATTTGCAGGGCGACGTATCGACATTCCTGAACAAGTATCGCCACTTTCTCGATTGCTGCAAGACCGATCTGACGGAACTTCAGCAGGTTGAAGAATTGGGAGATGAGGTCGGAGATTTACTTAAGTCTACACAGACTAATATATCGAACCATTCGATGGCCTCGCGCGGCATCATGCTCCGCGAAATGATCCCGACTGTTTCCAAGGCCCGCGCTGATCTGAAGAAACTGCGTGCCACACTTGAGCGCATCAATACCTCGACGAGCACTCGCGATTCAGGAGACTTCGAGACCTCAGGTCGGGAAACCCACGCGATTCGCGAAATGGAAGAATCGATCGAGAGAGACATCCGTGCGCCGAAGCTGTCGATAGGGCCAAAAACGGGCGCCAGCATCGGCACTGCACCATCAGCAGGGCCGAGTATAGGTAAAACACCTAAGACCGGCAACACGATCGGCGCGGAAGGTGTCACCGGCCAAGGCATCGGAGCCTCATCGAAACACAGTCACGACATCGGCGGCTCAGGCCCAGCAGGGTTTGGGATCGGCACGACAGGCCGTGCGGGTCCATCAATCGGCGAGTCCACTTTCAACAGTGAATCGTCGTCGGCAGTCGGCTCGTCGCTGCAACGTTCTACAGTGGGATCTAGCCTGTCGGATTCGACGGTAGGATCGAGCTTCGGCGGCTCCAGCGTGGGCTCAAGCCTCAGAGACTCGAATGTTGGCTCGTCGTTCGGCTCTCCTGGGGTCGGTTCGACCATCCAAGAACGCGGCACCGCCCCGCAGCAGTAATCTCCCTCACTGCTTTGAAAGCGCAGTCGGCACCACTTCCCAGGTCTCTCCCCGATTTTTGCTCCTATACAAGCCACTCCCGTTTGTGCCCGCATAGAACACATCCGGATCGGTCGGACTCTGCACGAGCGATCGGATGTTGAGCGTTGCAAGACCCGTATTCAGCGTGCTCCACGTCGCTCCGCCATCTTCGCTCCGATGGACGCCTTCCCGACCGCCCAGATAAATGACGCCCTTCTTCGTGCGATCCAAAATCATCGAAAACAACATCTGATCTTGGAGCAACTGCCCGATCCGCACCCAGGCCTTCCCGCCATCCGTCGTTTTATAGAGTCCCGTGAGCGTGGAAGCGTACACAGTATCCGGCTCAAACTGGTCGACCAGCACTGCCGTCACACTGAGCGCCCGCGACGACTTAATGATGTCGGGCGACACGAGACCGTTGTTCACCTTCTCCCAATGGCCGGCCTCGTCGATCGTTTTGTACACCCCGCCGCTCGTGCCCGCATATATGATCGCCGGCCTCGTCGGATCCATACCCAGCGTGACCACCATCAGCACTTCCTTCATCCCTTCCATTTTCTTCACCCAATGCTCGCCGCCGTTTCTCGTCTCGGAGACACCCATCGTCGTGGCAAGAAAGATGTGGTTGCTGTCTGTCGGATCGAACACGAATTGATTCACCACCGACGAAATCGTTGCATCGTCTAACCCCGAACGCATCGAGGTCCAGTGCTGCCCGCCATCGTGACTCTTAAAGACAGCATCACCCTTCGTACCCGCATACACCGTGGCCGGGTAGGCCGGATCGATCGCCATCGAAATCACGCGCGAGTGGCTCATCCCATGCGACAGATTCGTCCAGGTCTGGCCCCCATCGCGCGTCTTATAGATGTAGTCGTTCGTCGCGACGTAGATGATGTCAGGATTCTTCGGATTGAGCTGGATAACAACAATGGGATCGCCGCGATCACAGCCAACGAGGGGAATGCCAAGGAGGAACAGCAATAGGAAGGCGAGTCGTTTCATGAATCCAGCTTGAGGCGATGTTCGAATTCGAAGGTGGCGAAGTCACTCCAAACCGCGTCAGTTATTACGCACTACCCAATCAATGTCCCTCCAAGCTCGCTCGTTCTCTCTTCAGGGATGGGGCTGACTGATCTTCCACTGCGCGCAGCTTTCTCACCCGCCCACCCACTGGCACGCCGAGACGTGCCATTAGCCCGGGCGAGGGCCTTCCAATCCTCTTCATCTCTCGTTAAGGGAGTGGCCAAGGCTGCCCTTTACTGCGCGCATCGAACGAGCATATTCTTATCGTGCGCGTTCTGCGAGCAAGAAGGGCACCTGGCCGTTCCTTCCTCATCCTTCGGAGGCCGCGCGTTGCGCGAGCACAGAAGATCATCAGGCTCCATCCCGTCTCCTGTTTAAGCATCCTGGGTCAGCGGTAGTTGGTGAACTGCAGATCAATCCCAAAATCTTTACTCTTGAGAAACGCCATGGCTGCTTGGAGATCATCCTTGCTCTTGCTCAACACGCGCACTTGCTCGCCTTGAATCTGCGCTTGCACTTTCAGTTTTGACTCTTTGATGGCCTTCGTCACCTCTTTCGCCTTGTCCGCCGCGATACCACTTTGGATTTTCGCCACCTGGCGCACCGTCCCACTCAGCGCCGGCTCCACAGTCCCGTAAGTGAACGCCTTCAACGAGACCCCGCGCTTCACGCATTTGGCCTTGATGATATCGTTCACTGCATTGAGCTTGTACTCATCGTCGGAAACCAGGCTCAGCTCCTTTTCTTTCTCCTTCAATGTAATCTCCGTCTTCGAATCTTTGAAGTCGAAGCGTTGCTTGATCTCCTTCGTCGCCTGATCGACGACATTCCTCATCTCTTGCATGTTCACTTCCGAAACCACATCAAACGAAAACTGCTCAGCCACGATCCCCTCCTCTTCTTACTTCAACCATCTTTATTCCTACTACAATGCGGACTGGTTGATCCTCAAATGCGCGTATCGACCGATCGTCATCTATCTAAACAATCCTTCCAAGCTTGCTCGTTCTCTCTTCAGGGATGGGGGCTGACTGATCTTCCACTGCGCCCAGCTTTCTCACCCGCCCACCCACTGGCACGGCGAGACGTGCCATTAGCCCGGGCGAGCCTTCTAAGGCCGCGCGTTGCGCGAGCACAGAAGATCATCAGGCTCCATCCCCTCTCCCCTCAACAGCATCCCCCACCGGGGAACTGCAAGCGCTTCTCCTCATCATGACGAATCGTCGTCCGCAATCTTCCCGGTGATCCGCCACCGGCCATCACCACCACTTCGCTGCTGGTGAACGGACGCTTCAAGACGACATAGCCGTACCACTGCACCATACTATCGCCCAAGACGATCACCGCGAGCAAGGCCACGAACGCCACCAACCCCGCATCCAGATATAACGCAAAGGCCTGTCCGCCATCTGCGATAGACGAGGCCTTGCCCATAAACAGGCCGAACATTTCATAAGACCCGATCAACGTGATGGCGCCGACAAACAACATCGGCAACGCGGTGATCCATAGATAGTGTGCCTTCCGCATCTTGATGAGTACAGTCGTCCCGATACAGAGTGCCACGGTGCCGAGCAACTGATTTGCTGCGCCGAACATCGGCCAGAGCGTCGAGATGCTGCCGGTGCCGATGAGATAGCCCCAGGCCCCCACGATCAGTCCGCTGCTCACCGCCACCCCAGGCCACCAATTCATCCGCCGCAGCGGAGAATAGAACCGCCCGCCCATCTCCTGGATAAGATAGCGCCCCACACGCGTACCCGTATCGATCGTCGTTAAAATAAATAACGCCTCAAACACCAGTGCAAACTGATACCAATAGGCCATCAATCCTGCCATACCGGGGAGCGCGGAAAAAATGGCCGCCATGCCGACCGCGAGCGACACGGCCCCGCCAGGCCGGCCCGCCACCTCCACCTCGACGAGTTGCGAGAGTTCCTGAATACGCGAGACAGGAAAGCCCATCGCAGCCAGCGCATCAGGCAAGAGCATTGTATTGATCGCCAGATAATCGCCGGGGATCAACACCGAGGCCGCGATCAAGGCCATCACACCGACAAAGCTCTCCAATAGCATCGCCCCATAGCCAACCGTAGCCTGGGACTCCTGTTCAATCATCTTCGGCGTGGTCCCTGAAGAGACCAGCGAGTGAAAGCCGGATATGGCTCCGCAGGCAATCGTGATAAAGAGAAAGGGAAAGAGCGTGCCGGGAATAATCGGTCCGCCTCCGCTCACAAACATCGTGACGCGCGGCATCTCGATCGTCGGCGCCATGAGAATCACTCCCACCCCCAGCAACGCCACCACCCCGAGCTTCATAAAGGTAGAGAGATAGCCCCGCGGCACCAGCAACATCCAGCTGGGCAGGACAGACGCGAGAAACCCATAACCAGCCAGTCCCCAGACCAGCGTCGTGCGCTCCAACTCGAACCACCCTGCCACCGAAGACTGAGCAACCACCCGCCCGAAGATCACAGCCGCAATCAACAGCACCACACCGAGCAGAGAAACTTCAGCCACCTGACCAGACCGGAACTTCTGAAGATAGAAGCCCATGATGAAGCCGATGGGAATCGTCATCGCAATGGTGAAGGTACCCCAGGCATTGCGATAGAGCGCATTCACGACGGCAAATCCCAGCCCGGCTAGCGCCACAATCACAATGAACAACACCGCCACCGCCGTTGCCGTGCCGGTGACGATGCCCAGTTCATCCCGCGCAATTTCAGGAAGAGAGCAGCCATTCCGCCGCATCGACGCAACCAGGATAATGAAATCCTGCACCGCCCCCGCCAAGACCGCCCCGACCACCAGCCAGAGAAAGCCGGGCAAGAATCCAAACTGCGCAGCCAACACCGGCCCAAGCAACGGACCTGCGCCAGCAATCGCCGCGAAGTGATGGCCGAACAGCACGTACTTATTGGTGGGATGAAAATTGACGCCGTCGTTCAACCGCATAGCCGGCGTCACACGCTGGTCGTTCAGCTCCACAACCCGCCGAGAAATCCAACGGCCATAAAAACGATACGCGAGCACATAAATACAAGCCGCCGCGACGACCAACCAGAGCCCATTCACTTTTTCCTGTGGATTGACAAACCCGACAACAAAGGCAAGTGCAACCGAGCCAAGAACGGCAAGAAATCCCCAAAGCACCAGCTTTAACGCCAACATGCGGGCATCCTAGCACAAAAAGAGGCGGGAGCGACCCAGGCTGCCTTTCGTGCTCGCGGAACGCGCGGCCTCGGAAGGCCCTCGTTCGACGCGCGCAGTCAAGGGCATCCCTGGTCACTCCCGCTGGGATGGAAGACGAGCCAGCTCGGGAGGACCATCATATTTTGCTCGACGGCCGCAGTCGGACCGACAAGGGGTGCCCTTCCTAAAGGGACAACGAGCAAGCTTGGAAGGGCGATTATATATTTCGTTGGACGCGCAGTGAGATATCAACCAGACCGCCATCTATAGGAACGTTAACAAGCTAACTTGGAAAGAAGATTTTATACTGACCTGACCTGCGGTTTACGAATTTCCGAGAGTTCAACCTCAGACAACCTAACCCCACAAGAAACCACAAAGCGGGATACTCTCGAAGTGGGTGTAGATGGGGCTGGTTTGTCCTGTCCTGGTAGCAGCGTGGTAGCAGATGCTAATGACTAAGAAAACCTAGCCTCCTGAGGAGTCGAACCCAAGACCTAATGACACAAAAATTGGCAGAGCAATGGTTCAGGGTTCGTCTTTGGAAGAATCCTCACTCTGTTTTAGCCAGAGTTCGAGCAGTCTCGTCTCGCGTTCAGACTGGGATATGCGCTCCAAAGCGAACGCACCCGTTAAGCGATCTTCATAAAAAGAGCGTTGCTTCGCGTAGGTTTTCTTGAAGGCTTCGGTCTTGAGGGCTTTCCAATTGGCATCTGATATTCCAGCATGTGAACGCAATAGGTTGATCTCGATGGCTTGGAAAGCGAAGACTTTAGCTAAAATCTTAATGACAGTTGCATTAGAAATTATTTTTGGAATTTTATCAGCCACGAGTGATCGTTTCGGTTATGCCAAGGCCAACAAGTTAATCATCTCTTCGTATATTATCCGCGAACGCTATACAAAGGGCGTTTTCAGCATTCTAAACGTGGCGCGCTACATCGAAGTAACGATCAGTTCCGCACGCCGCTCCACACTTTTGCCGGATCGATAGGCTTGTCAGGATTAAGTTTCTTCGCCTTGTCCAGCAAGACATCCGTCGTTTCCGGATAGGCAGGGTCAGAAATGCAGCAATTGTCGACCGGACAGACCGCCGCGCATTGAGGTTCTTCAAAATGTCCGACACACTCGGTACAGCGGTCATGCGTAATCACATATATACTGTCTCCCACTCCCTGGCCGTCGCCCACATGATTTCCCTTCGCTTCCGCGTCGCCGCGAGTTTCGAAGATGGCCTCGTTCGGACATTCTGGCAGACAGGCTCCACAGTTGATACATTCGTCGGTAATCAGCAGCGCCATTACGTTCCCCTCCTTCTTCTCGACAAAAATAGGTGAATGTCTTATCTAGCACCCAAAGTCACCGGTTGGTCAAGTGCTATTATCGCGCCTGTGATAGCTCAATGAGAGGCATCAGATGCAGGTAGAGGTGCATGCGACCTGCGGTTTACGAAACCGCAGGTCAATTGGCTTTCCCTTTCAGCTCTGATAGCTTATCGGCCCATGAAAAAAGGCTCCTTTCAAGACAACATTGAGAAGATCGTGAGGCTGCTGCCTCGGCCAATGATGAATGGTAAGTTGATAGCCAAATCGAGAAACTTTTGGTTGATCGTGGAGGAATACGGCGAAGAGGACGGTATTGTCGTCTTGAACAAGATCACCGATCATGGGGGCAAGATCCCGTACGACAGCATCCGAAAATGGCAAGATCCGGATATGGTCATCCTTTCTGCGCAAGTGAACGTCGGCAAAGATGGGCTCTTCGAGCTAAATCAGTTTCTCGATGGACCTGAGACTGAAATGATGACCAAGAGGAAGAGATTCTCCCTGAGCGCCTGAACTTTGTTGAGACCGCACTGCGTCAATGCCCGAGAGAGTACATCCCAGTCCTCAAGGAACTTCTGATAAGAGGGACCATGGAGCAGGGAGAGATAGATGGCTTCTGTGCTACCAATGGCATTCCGATGGGTCATAAATTTTTTCCGAGATTAAGTGGCACCTCTTTCCTCGACGTTGGGGAAAGGCACAAGGTATGGATCAAACCAGTCTTTGTTCCGGTATTGGAAAAGCTACTTCTCCGACCGAAAGTTGATACCGCCATCACCTCTTCCCAACCTCCTCAATCGTCGGGAACATCCTGACATCCATCTGCTACCGCTCTGCTACTAGAACAGGCAAACCCAGCCCGATCCATCAAGAGGATGGTTCTTCTGATTCGTCCGTTTTTCCTTGGGTTAGCTCTGCGTGGGTCGTGTCAGATTGGGTTGAGTCGAGTTTGCACGCGGGTTGATCGGAACTCATCTTGCGACGCGCATCGAGTGATCCACCCGCTCTTCTGCGCCCCCCTTGAGAGCACACGGTCCGGGAGCATAGAGAAGCAACCAACTACATCTTTCTCCGAGTTTTCCGTCTTTCCACTCCTCTTAGGGGGCAGCCTGGTCAGTCCTCGAACACACACGTCGAACGAGACAACAAATGATCCTTCAAGCTTGCTCGTTCTCTCCTCGGGGATGGGGTCTGATTGATCTTCCACTGCGCGCGTCCAACGAGGGCCTTCCGAGGCCGCACGTTGCGCGAGCACAGAAGATCATCAGACTCCATCCCTTCTTCTATTCTGGGAGCACTAGACAAACGTGGGCTGCCTTCCAAGAGGCCCCAATTTCCCACACCTCTCTTAAGAGGCGTGGCCAGGTTGCCTTTTACTGCGCGCATCGGACGAGCACATTCCGATCGTGCGCGTTCTGCGAGCAAGAAGGGCACCCGGCCACTCCTCTCTCTTCCTGCCAAGCTCGCTCGTTACTCTCTCCCCAGGGGGTGGCCTCCGATTGTCCTCTATTGCGCGCGTCGAACGAGCACCTTCTGAGCGTGCGCGTTCCGCGAGCAAAGAGGACATCGGAGGTCACCCCCTCTCCCCCCTTCTAATGGGGAATTCCCCCCAGTCCCCGACCGCCGTTACACTCTGCTCCGCGATGGAACAGACCAGACCCTATCAACGCAGCCTCTACCGCCTGCCAGTCATCTGCCCGGCTATGTACTGTGTGCTGTCGGCAGTCGGTGAAGGGAAAATCACAAATCTTTCGGCGATGGGATGCACGATCGAAACTGATCAGCCTCTGTTGGCAGGGCAGAACGTCGCATTGCGCCTGATGCTCCCCGATCAACACGAATCGCTCCCGATCGATGAAGCCCACGTACGGTGGGTGCATGGTAATCTGGCCGGGGTTGAATTTATCGAAGTGGAATGCGCCGCGAATCTCCGGCTGCACGACTTCGTATGGGGTGGGACAGTCCAGCGCTTTCGTTCAATTCAGCAGAAACGCGCGACGTCTTAAACTTACTCCTGCTTCATCCCTTTCTTTCCAGCCATCACAGGCAGAGCAATACCGTTTCGATCCAGGCCGGCCCCCGAAACGGCCGGGGCAACTCGCGGAAGAAGAAAGGGGTCAGGAACGATTCCTGGCTTATGCGCGAGACTTTCTGCCGCCACAACTCGTCTGCCTTGCATCGCGAGGCACAACAGCCCGATCCCAATCCAGACCAACTCCCGAAATCGACGGAGCAACGCGAACGTAATGCCAGTGACGCCGGAATAGCCGAAGGCTTCGAGGAGGAGCAAATTCCCGCCGTCCTGGGCGCCGAGGCTGCCGGGGATGAAGAAGGTGCCGCCTTTGATGAAGACCGAGAGCGCGCCGATGGAGATGGCGGAAAGGGCCATGGCAGGACCGCCGAGATAATAGAGGATGACGTACACTTCCAACGCTTCTGCCAACCAGCCAAGAAAGAATAGTCCGGTGGAAGCATAAAAGGCGGGACGTTTGTGACGATAGAATTCCAGGATCGCTCGATCCAGCGAGCGTAGTTTTTCCTCGCGCGCTTCGAGGTATTTGATCTTCACCCCGATCTTCCGCAAAGACTCCAAGAACCAGGTGCAGAGTCCTTGCCGCTGCACGAATACAAACGCAGCGGTCCCCAACGTCAGCAGGCCCACGCTGAAGAGCGCGGCAACCACGGTGTGGCCGGATGAATCGTCCCCGCCCAGCAGCCACACGCCCAGGGCGATGCCGAGCAGAATGAACAGCACTTCGGCAATCGTCATCGTCGTCTTCGCGATGATAACCGAGGTGTAGGCTTCTTCCATCGGCACACGATGCTTCCGGAGCAGAGAGGCCTTCAGCGGCTCGCCGCCGACGTAACCGGATGGCGTGGTCATGTTCACCACTTCGCCGGCTGTCCGGATCGCGAGCACACGCCAGAATGGAATATCCCTCCCCGACGGGCCAAGCGTCACTTTCCATCCGTACGCTTCGACGGCATACATGATGACGGAGGGAATCAGCATGACAAGGAGCGCGACCGGTCCAAGCTGCGCCGCCGTGTCATAAATGTTCTCTGGGCCGATATGCCAGACGATGAGACCGAGGGTGAGGAGACCGACGACAAGTAGAAATAGTCTTAGCACGCGAGACTCTCAGAAATTGGTTGATCGTTCCGGTTGTTTGGGAGGAAACGGGTGTTAGGAGCCGTTGCCTGGGTTTCGAGTGCTGTCTTCCTAAATTATAGCCGACCGCCCACCGCTGAGAGCCAGGCAGAGCAAGCCTACTTCTAATTCGGGCAGCTCCCGGAACCGACGGGGAAAGCGAAGATGATGCCAGTAAAAACGGAGCCTCTCAATAATTCTAAGCATAGCACATTAGCACATTCCTGACGTCTTTGGCACCGAGAATGCCGGGAGTGAAGAGGGGGAAGAAAATTGTATCAGGATCTATGCCCTGAATCGAGCGTGTGATGCTCTTGAATTCCCGCCGTACGCCCACGAAGCACCGCGAGACACAGTAATCCGACCCCGATCCATACCAGCTCCCGAAATCGCCTCAGCAGAGCAAAGGTGAGGCCGGCGACGTCGGAGTAGCCAAAATCTTTCAGCAGGAAAAAATTTCCGATGTCTTGTGCGCCAAGACTGCCGGGGATAAAAAAGCTTCCACCTTTGATGAAGACAGAGAGGGCGTTGATAGAGATGGCCGAAAGGACCAGTGCAGGCCCCCCCAGAAACCAGATGATAACGTAGACTTCCAATGCTTCCGCAATCCAACTCAGAAAGAACAGTCCGGTTGAGGAATACACGGCCCGTCGATTATGGCGGTAGTAGTCCAGAATCATTCGATCCAGCGACCGTAGTTGTTCCTCGCGTGCTTCGAGGAAGCGAATCTTCAGTCCGATCTTCCGAGTAAACTCCAAGAACCAGGTAAAGAACCCTTTTCGCTGCGCGAATATCAGCGATGAAATCACGAGCAACAACAGGGTGACACTGACCAGCGCCGCCACGACGGTCTGTCCCAATGAGCCATCGTCGTCAACCCTCCAGAATGCGAGCGTGATGCCCAAGAGAATGAACAACACCTCGGCGATCGTCTTTGTCGTTTTCGCAACGACGACCGAGGCAAGCCCCTCGACCATCGGCACATGATGCTTCGTAAGCAGATAGGCTTTGAGCGGCTCACCGCCGATGTAGCCTGCCGGCGTAGTCAGGTTCACCACTTCACCGGCGGTCTTGATCGCGAACACGCGCCAGAACGGAATATCTTTGGCCGATGGGCCAAGCGTAACTTTCCAACCGTATGCTTCAACGGCATACATAACGGTGGAGGGAATCAGCATGGCGAGGAGCGCGACCGGCCCGAGTTGCGCCGCCGCATCATAGATGCGCTGGGGACCAATCTGCCAAATGATCAGAACGAGTGCGAGAAGGCCGGCAAAGAGGAGAACAAGCTTAAGCATGGATCACCACAGCCAGTCTCATTGTCCAAAACATGGCTGATGTCAGGAGCGATCTCCTAAGTCGTCGATGCGGCTTTCTCGAATCACCGCCGCACTCCCGCCGGAGAGGACTAAGCACAGCAGCCCTAATCCGATCCACACCAACTCACGGAACCGCCGGATCAAGGCGAAGGTGATGCCGGTGACATCGGAATAACCAAAGGCCCTCAACAAGAGCATGTTTCCACCATCCTGCGCGCCGAGACTGCCTGGGATGAAGAAGGTGCCGCTCTTGATAAAGACGGAGAGAGCGCTGATAGAGATCGCCGAGAGCGCCATGGCCGGGCCTCCGAGAAAATAGATGATGATGTAGACTTCCAACGCTTCCGCCATCCAACCGACAAAAAACAGTCCGATGGAGGAACAGAAGGTCAAGCGGTTGTCACGGTAAAAATCCAGGATTGTTCGATCCAACGACTGGAGTTTCTTCTCACGCACTTCGAGATAGTGAATCTTCAGCCCGATCTTTCTCAGAAATTTCAGTATCCACGTAAAGAGCCCTTGCTGTTGCACGAACACGAACGCCGCAGTCACGAGCACCAGGAAGCCGACACTGACCAGCCCCGCTGCGACAGACTGTCCGGATGAGCCGTCGGCGCCGACCCTCCAGAACGCGAGCACGATGCCCATGAGAATGAAAACCACCTCGGCAATCGTCATTGTCGTTTTCGCAATGACGACCGAGGCAAGTCCCTCCACCATCGGCACATGATGTTTCGTCAGTAGATAGGCTTTGAGTGGTTCGCCACCGACATAGGCGGTCGGCGTGGTCATGTTCACCACTTCACCGGCAGTCCGGATCGCGAGCACACGCCAGAACGGGATGTTCTTCGCCGACGGACCGAGCGTGATTTTCCACCCATACGCTTCGACGACGTACATGATGGTGGAGGGAATCAGCAGGACAAACAACCCTATCGTCCCGAGTTGCGACGCCGCCTCATAGATTTGCCCGGGACCGATATGCCACACGAGGAAAACGAGGGTGAGAAGACCGACGGCGAGTAGGAATAGCTTTAACACGCCAGGCTAGGGATCCACGGTGAGAAAAACAGACAGATCCTAGGGGAGCGTCTCTCGATATCCACCCCTCCGGCAAGGGAGCGGCCAAGGTTGCCCTTTACTGCGCACATCGAGCGATATACAGGCTCTCTCCAAGCTCGCTCGTTTTTTCCTTTGGGAAGGGCACCCATGTTGGTCTAAGTGCGGCCGTCGAACGAGGCCCTTCTCAGGGTGCGCGTTCCGGGAGCACAGGACCAAGCATGGTTGCCCTTCCCATCTTTTCTGCTATGCACGAGTCCTGGCGGACGGTCTGATGACCCACAACATCAGGAGCGAAAACACCGTAGATCCGATCGCGGCCATCCAGAGAAACCAGTCGAGCTTGCCGATCACCGCGAATATCAGCACGACGACGGAAAAATCACGGCTCGCCACATTCTTGAGCATGAAGTCCGACCAGGCGGCTTGCACTGGGGTTTTCCACCCACTCGAAGACTTGATCTTTTGCGCGCGGGTGACAAGCCAAAACGAGAGCCCATTGCCAAGAACTGCCGCTGATCCCAGGGCAAGAGGCACCCACGCACCGTCGGTCCCAGCCAGGCGCAAGTAGGAGCCTGCGGCAATACCGGCAAAGATCGCCATATGCACCACATTATCCATGGCGATATCGAGCTTGGCCCCGAACGGCGATTCGGTGAACGTCAGCCGGGCCACTTCACCGTCACAGCAATCGATGATCGCCGCCAGCTGGAACAACAATGCGGCCATGATGCCGGCGCTATAGGTGCCGAGTCCAAAACAGGTCGCGGCGGTCAACCCAACCAGGGTTGCCAGAATCGTAATGACATTCGGCGAGAGCCCTGCGGCGAGAAAGATTCGCGTGAACCAGCGGGAGACCTTCCGATTGAAGAACCGGTCGACGAAACCCTCGAACTCGCCCTTGAGAGAATTGAAGAGCTTCTTCTCAGCGGCCTTGACATCGGCGGCATCGCGCACATCCTGATACCAATGGGAGCGATGCGCATCCGTGGACAACACCCGCACATGCCCATCTACCGCGGCCCGTTCGAGCCATCGACGAATCGGCACCGCACCGGTCTCCACTTCGACGTGACCCGCCGCGCTGATAAAACCGGCGGGCAGCACCACCAAGTCTGTCGCCACCAACGCCGCGTCATCCTGTTTCGATGTGATTGAGAGGAGTCGTCCTGCCTGCACCTTCATACGCAAACTCGACCGACGCGACTGTCGATTTCGCCCGCTATCGGCCCGTGCCACGACGATCACTTGCCCCTCCTGCACCTCATGACGAAGGCTTTCGATCAAAGGGGTCGCAAACACCCCCTGCACGCCGGACAGAAGACAGAAGCCGCGAATTTCCGCTGCAAGCGCCTCCCACGTACGTGGATCATCCAGCGGAAACTCACGAATCGGCAACCAGCGCACGGGAATCGTCACGCGCGACCCTTTGCTCAACGCCTGTTTGAGCTGATCCTCCTCTGGCCCGACCAGCACCATGAGCTGTCGAATGCCGGCGCGCTGCAGCGTCAACACCGTCCGCTGAAACAGACCGATGCCCACCACGCTGGTGAGCGGACCCACCTCGTCGGCATATAATCCGGCCGGCTCGCCGAACAGACTCACCGACGGCAGGAGAATTGCCGTGTTCAATCCCTGGAGGCCTGTCTGTTTCTGAACGATGCTCTCGCTCATGATCGACCAATCGCCCCGGCATTCTGAGAGCCGGTATCCCGTTTACGCCCTTATCCCTCTATCCTACTACCCTCGCAGTTACAGCCGTGGCAGCACATCCCGTTCCGCCTTTGTCACATCTTCCATAAAATCGATTTCGGTCCAGGGGAGTCCGCCGATCTTCTCATGCCCGACCTTGACGTCACGAAAAAATCCCACCAGCGCATCTTCGTATTCCATCTGCCAGGCCTCACGATCCACATGGGTCTTAAGCGATGCAACCACATGTGGCGCATCGGCGTGCCGAATCTTGAGAAACCCCACGCCTTCTCCAGCATAGTCATAGTGTACCGGCATCTTTTTCGTCAGCGCAATCACGCGCCCGCCTTCAACCACGACCATGCACTCCTCCCCGGTCTGCTTGACGGTCTCGTCCATGAGCAGCGCATTATCATAGGGAGATTGTACCAAACGGCGCAAGATTTCTTGATGGAAAAGCACGTCTGCATCCATCACGATCGCGTCGTCATCCAATGCCGCGCGCGCGATCCAGAGCGAAGAAATGCTGCCACGATGGAACTGCTCATTGACAAGGAAGTTCACATGCATGCCACAAGCGTTCGCCGCTACAGCCGCACGAATCATCTCCTGCTTGTAACCCACAACCATGTCGGCGCGGTGAATGCCGGCGCTCCGAAGCGACGTGAGGTAGCGATGCAAGAGGGTCTGCCCACCGATCTCAATGAGGCACTTCGGACGATGTTGCGTAATCTGCCACAGGCGCTTCCCGACTCCTGCTGCAAGGATGACGGCTTTCATGCTGTGCCACAGATCCGTTCGAACACGTCGAGAAATCCGGCCAACTGCGTCTCCGTGAGAGCGCCCATGTTCGCCACGCGGAAAATTTTGCTCTGGAGTTGCCCCTGGCCGGCATAGATCACATAGCCCTCTTTCTTGAGCTGATCGTGTAACGACTGATAGGTGACACCATCGGGCAGATAATAGGCGGTGATCGTATTCGACAGTTTTTCAGGGGTCAAGAGCGGCTTCACACCGAGTTTCGTCATGCGGTCCCGGATGAAGGTCGCGACCTTCTTGTACCGTTGAATCCGCTTGGCAACCCCCTCTTCCATAAGCTCATTCAACGCTTCGTCGAACGCGTAATAGACCTGCACAGCCGGTGTGAACGGAATCGTCCCGAGGCCCTGGTCATCCACATATTGCGTAATATGGAGATAGATCGACCGTCTGGGGTACCCACGCATCCGCTCCAAAAATCCCTTGCGGACCAGCACGAAGGACACACCGGGAAATCCCTGAATGCATTTTCCGGCTGTGCCCGCCACCATATAGATGTGCGACCCGGCGATCTCCAGCGGCTCGCCTGCCAACGCACTCACAGCATCGAGAATGAACACCCGGTTCTGGCTATCGACCACATCCGCGATCTCCTTGACCGGATTGATGAGTCCGGTGGTCGTCTCATGGTGAACCATGGCGACCGCATGCGCTTCAGGATGTTGTCGTAGCGCAAGCCGCAACCGTTCAGGATCGGGCCTTGTCGTCCAATCGTATTTGAGCTCGGACACGCCCAGGCGATAGAGGCCAACCATCTGAGAAATGCGCTCGCCGTACACACCGTTGTTGAGCACCAGCATCCGTTTGCCGTGCGGGAGCGCCGACATCACGGCGGACTCTACAGCCGCAGTCCCGGACCCGGTCAATACCACCGCGGCATACTCCGCTTCCGCCCCCGGCACAAAGAGTTTCAATAGCTTTGCCTGAATCCCGTGCAAGAGTTCGGTAAACTCCGATTCCCGATGGCAGACATCCGGACGCAACAGCGCCTGCCGCACCCGCTCCGACACATTGACCGGTCCTGGATTGAGAAGAATCATAGCGGTCCTCAGCTCTCAGCCGTCAGCATTCAGCGATCAGCTCTTTCGGACACTGGCCGCTCACAACTGAAGGCTGATCGCTATTGTATTGCCTGCATAAATCGCTTCGTAATGTCCGGCGGATCCAGCATCACACGCCCGGCGTCTTCCACCATCTCGTTGACTTTCACCAGCAACATGCTTGGTCCGTCTTTCTTCAACATGTCTTTGAACTCGTAGACGAGATCTTCTCGTTCCCGCACCCGTTCGACGTTCACATATCCGGCCGCCTTCGCCACCTTCTCAAGCGGGACCACATTAGAAATCGTCGGCTGATTGCCGGTTGTGCCGTAGACTTCGTTGTCGAACACCACATGAATGAAGTTCTTCGGCTTCAGCGCCCCAACTGTCGCAAGCGTCCCCATGCCCATGAGAACGTTCCCGTCGCCGTCGAAAACGATCACCTGTTTATTCGGCTTCGATAACGCCACGCCCAGCGCAATGGCCGCCGCCGATCCCATCGACCCGATCATATAGAAATGCGTCGGTCGGTCGGCAATCTTCTGCGCCTCGCGGGAGGGAAATCCGTTACAAATGACGACCGGCTGGTCGGTGAGTAATTCCAACAAGGCGGCCATCGCCATCGCCCGGCTCTGCATCGTGCCTTCTTCCGGCCTCATGGATGCAACCCCTTCACGACACCCTTTGTGATATTCAACGCTACGGGAATCCGTTTCTTCATGAAGGTCTCGGCTACCCACCTGAGATCGTCGAAGGCCGTCTTTTCCGTCAATGTCCGATGCGGGATCTTCATCGTATCCAGAAACTGCGGCATGACTTCGCCCATCACGAGATGCTCCGGCGCATCTTTGCCGCCTTGACCGCGCCAAGACACGATCAGGATGCAGGGCTGCTGATAGATATAGTTGAGGGAAATGAGCGTATTCAGGGATGTCCCAAGCCCTGAGTTTTGCATCAAGACGGCGGGAATTTTTCCCGCCATATAGGCCCCGGCGGCCATGGCCACCGCTTCATCTTCCCGAACGGCTGGAGTGTAGAGACGCCGCTCCATCAACTCGGCAATGATCCCACCCAGAATCGAATCCGGGACCCCCGTAAAGAAATCTACTCCGATATCTTGTAGCGCTTGGACAAACACATCGCTTTCAATCATCCGGTCGGCTCCTCACCTCTCTATGCCAGGCAAAAACCGGCGCATTATAAGCTATGCCTTTGGGTATTCTCAACAAAACTGAGGGAGTTGCGCCATGCGAATAGCCATGGTAGCGTTCTCGCATGATCAGACAGCAAAGAAATTACGCAGGCCCCTACGTTGCCCTGCTGGGATTCTTATTGTGCCTGACCTACCCTGTTCTCGCCCATGCGGTCCCGATGGTGAACGACCCAAACGGTTTTCAGAATCTCGCTTGGGGTGTTACCCTGACCGCGAGGCCGGACTTGGAAATCACCAGAGCAGGCCCACATGTGAACGAATACCGATTGAGAGAAAGCGCGCCATCGTATGCCGGAATCCCCGTCGAAAGTCTCCGACTGTTGTCGGTCGATGAACAATTCGCCCGCGTGACCATCCACTATCAGGGTGAGGATCGGCACAAACAGATCCTTGCCTATCTGGAGCGACAGTTCGGTTCCCTCGAACGTGTCCCAGGACAGATGATGCGGGGCCTCAATCAGCAGTATACGTGGCGTGGGACGGATACCGAGATCAACGTGACCTACCATGCCAATACGGAGCGGGGATTTGTGTTTATCGACAGCCGCAGCCTCGCGCCTCGGTTCAACGACCGTATCACCGACTCAGCAGAGTAACATGCCTCGCCGCCCTCACACATTCCCTTGGATCTGTCGCATTTCCCTTAGCGGCCTTTTCTTTTTATTGATCCTGCAGGGCGCCCCGGCATCGGCCGTGCCGATGCAGAACGATCCGAACGGGTTTGAGGGGATCCCCTGGGGCGCAACATTTTCAGAAACCGACACCTTTGTGAAGGTCGAGGACACCGGCCAGTCTCAAACCTATGAATTGAAAACCACGGTTCCTTCGCTTGGCACCGTACGGGTCGACTCCATGCGGTTCGTGACCTCTGAAGGTAAGTTCGCGCGGGTCACGGTCCGCTACCAGGGCAAAGCCACCCACGATCAAATTCTTGCCTATCTCCAATCTCTCTATGGTCCGCTTGATCGCACACCGGGACAGATCGCCGGAGGCTCCGTAAAATTCTTTAGCTGGACCGGATTCGAAACCGATGTGAACCTCCGATACGAGACCGGCACCGATCGGGGCATCATTTTCTTCGAGAGCCAGGAACTTCGACGAAAAATGACCGACAGCAATAATTCAGCTACCGTGTTTTGACCGACACCCCTGCCTACCCATCCGAAGTTCTTAGCAGGATGCTCAAAAAGGCCGTCCAGCAAGGCCGCAGCCGATGAAAGCACCGGAGGCGTACACCTCTTCTCACCCGCCCACCCCAAGCTGCCAAGACAGCTTGTTCTCCGAGTGGGCTACGTTGAGGATGATTTCGAGGCGAGAACGATGCATGGGAAAAGGCGCGTCCCTGGGCAAAGAGGCTGTCTCGGCAGACTCGGGTTGGGTGGGTGAAGTAGCCACCAGGGTCAGGCGGGTGAGAAGGGTGACTTTTTCAGCATCCTGCCAGGAAACCCGCTCCAGCTAAGCCCTGTCGCCCAATCACCCCCCCCTTCTGATGGGGCCTTTATCCCCTCTCATTAGGGATTGTTCAAATTTTTTAATCCGGTATTCTCACACTGTCGCTGGGACAAAGGGGCCCGACGAGACCACAATGGAGGCGCCGATGAAGCTGAACCATCCCATTCTCAAGGCCAACACTCAGAAAGCCCATTCACTCTTGGATCGGCGCTATGCCGAACGGGTTCCAATTCGATACCGAATCACCTACTCCGGAGAAGAAGGAGCACGAATTGTCTCAGGAGAGGGTGTTTTGAAGGACCTTTCCAAAGCCGGCTGCAAGATCTTAGGCGTAGCCCAGAGTTCCCTGGGTAGCCGCCTCACTCTGCAGCTAGATCTTGAGGATGGACAAGCCCCCATGCGCATTACCGACGTCATCGTTTCCTGGATCTCCACAGACTCGTTTGCCGTCAAATTTCCCAAGCTGTCATCGGAAGAAAGAAAGCGGCTGCAAGATGTTATCTGGAAAAATATCAGCTTGTCGTCACTCGGCGATCAAAGAACGGCATTCCGTATCATCTAAGCGTCGATCCAACGGCACGGAGAAAACCATGGATCCTTCCACCACCGCTCTTGTCACCACAGCTGGTGAACTCCCCGGCCAGTCCGATCGTCGGCATGGCAGCCGTACTCCGACATTCTGCTCCTTGATCTATTCCTACATGGCTTCCGACAAGATGCTGATCGGTGACGGCGTTGTCACAGATCTCTCATCGAGCGGGGTCGGCATTCGTGGGAGTCGGTCGGTCACACCCGGCACGGAAGTGACCATCTTCATCGCTCTTCCTGGAATGGAAGAGCCTTTCTGCATTACCCGGAGCCAGGTCTCCTGGGTTGACGGATATCGATTTGGAGTGAAGATGGCGACCCTGACGTTAGAGGAGAAAAATCATCTGCGATTCTACTTATAAACTCTCGTCAGTTACTCAGGCCACAAAAGAACAAGGAGGCGCCCCATGAAACGAACACAGGTCGCATATGGAAATGGCCTTCCCTCTTTGGCGGAAACGTTCAATCGGAGACAAGACCCTCGGCCCTCGGTTGAGTTCGGATTGATGTACTCAGCTGAAGACCCTTCCGGCGAGATCCTCATGGGCGATGGCATGGTCACGGATCTCTCGCCCATGGGATTGGGCATTCGCGGCAACACCCCGGTCACGCCGGGAATGGAACTGACGATTTTTCTCTATCTCCCCGATGGCCAGGACCCACTGTTTGTGATGGAAACGAGGGTGGTATGGACCTCAGGACGTCGGTTTGGGGTTGAGATCCTGAAGATGAACCTACGGGAACGAAACCGACTCGGTTACTTCTTGCGCTCGAATCTCTCGCATTCCAATTAGGCCGATCGCCGACTCACAGGGCACTCGCTGACCGTACGACAAGGAACAGCCAAACGAGTAACGACCCACCGCCCAGTTCAGGCCACTGACCGCAGGGTGAATCAGCGGGTCTCTGTTCAGTGGTCCGCTTTTCAACAGCTTATCGACCCTTCGGGTCCTCGACGGCGACATCTTAAATCTCTACCCTAGCTCGCAACATACGCTACTCTCGCCGAACAGCTCTCTTGCAGTTCCATCCAATGCTTGTCCTCTGGAAACGTTGCGTGCTAGGATCTTGGTGAGTGAGCACTTACTTACCATGAAGAAACGAACCACACAGACCACGAATGGGGGGCTGCGGGCTTCTGCGCGCGATCGTCAGGCCAGCCTCATCGTGGCCGCTGCTTCGCTCTTCGCCGCGAAAGGGTTCAATGGCACGACCACAAAAGAAATTGCCAAAGCGGCAGGCGTAAGCGAAGCCCTGGTCTTCAAATACTTTCCGACGAAACGGACGCTCTACGCGGCAATCCTTGCAGAAAAAGTCACCGTCAACGAGCTGCTCGAAGCCGTGGAGGCGGCGGCCAAAAAACACGACGACCATCGCGTATTTACGATGATCGCGAGCTATCGCATTCGTCCCGGTGTCGAGTCGACGCTCTTGCGGCTCCTCTTGTTCAGCGCCCTCGAAGGACACGAACTATCCAAGATGTTCTTCGGCAAGCACCACAAGGTGTTCTACGATCACCTCGCCGCGTACATTCGCACAAGAATTGACGACGGCGCGTTTCGCCCAGTCGATCCTCTCCTGGCAGCCCGCGCGTTCATCGGCATGGTCGTCCACCACCGTCTGCTGCACGAAATCTTTGGGGTCCCGATGCATCAATCCCCTGAGGACACGGTGGCAACCTACGTCGATCTCTTCCTTACCGGATTGATCAAGAAGCCGGGGAGACGTTTGCGATGAATCCCCTGAAGCAACATCCGATTGTCACGCTCGGGGTGATCATTTTCTTTGCCGTCTCGGCCCTCGTCGTGTTTCGCCTCAGCAGCGGCGCGAAGACCGATACTCGCAAAGCCCGTGTCATCACCGTCGCCACAGCGGCGCCGCTGAAACAGGACCTCGACGTTCGACTCACCTATACCGCCGACATCACCCCCAACCAAGCGGTCAATCTGTTTTCTCGAGTCGACGGGTACATCGCAAAGGTCTACGTCGAGAAAGGCGACCTGGTCAAAGCCAACCAGCTTTTGATCGAGATCGATCACACGGATTACCGGCATGCCGTCAGCCAGGCCAAGGCCAACCTGGCTGCAGCCAGAGCGAGAGTCGCGCAGCAGGACGCCAGTGTGCGCAACACCACCCTCACGCTCAATCGAATGCAAACGTTGATCAAGGACCAGTTTGTCTCGCAGCAGGATCTGGACAACGCCCAGGTCTCGTACGACGCGGCGGCGGCGGCGCTCGATTCACTCCGCGCGCAGGTTCAGCAGTTGGAGGTCGCACTAGCGCAGGCCGAGACGAACCTGGCCTACTCCTATATCCGCGCGCCCTTCCCGGGCTATGTGGCCGAGCGCAACCTCGATCTCGGCTCCTATGTGAGCGGGGCAACCGCCGGCACCTCCACCGTCTCACGCGGAATTCTCACCCTCCATGAAATTCAGACGGTCCGCATTCTGATCGAGGTCGTCGAGAAAGACGTCCCGCTCATCCAGGTGGGCCAAAAAGCAGAAGTTCGCGCCGAGGCCTATCCCCATCGCGTCTTCGAAGGCACGGTCACCCGTATCGTCCAGGCACTAAACCGAGCCACCCGCACGATGACAATCGAGGTGGATCTCCCCAATAAAGACCATGTCTTGAAAGGTGGCATGTTCGCCCGTGTAGAAGTCTTGGTCGGCACCCATCACAACGCGATTCAGGTCCCCATCGACGCCGTGAGCCGATTGGAAGATTCCCAATATGTCTACATCGTGCGCGAAGGAAAGGCCCAACGGGTGCCGGTGGAAATCGGAGCCCGCGACGAAAACCGGGTGGAAATCACCAAGGGATTGGACGGATCGGAACAGGTGATCGTCTCAGGGAAAGACCTCGTACACGACGGCGCCCCCGTGCAGACGCAGCCGCTCACTCAGTCCTGAGTGCTGAGTTGAATGCATCAATGAAGACAGCACGGAAGAGCGTCTTGGATATACCTGAAATGATCTCGTATACAGTACTCAGCACCCAGCACTCAGCACTTCCATCATGTGGCTGACCCTCCTCGCACTTCGCAACCGCATCGGCATCCTGATGCTATCCCTGGCCATGGTCATCCTGGGTGGCACCTCCGCGCAGCGGCTCCCGGTCGATCTCTTCCCGCAGATTCAAGTGCCCGTTGCCTTCGTCGGCGTCATCTATAAAGGCGCGCCGCCGCTCGACATCGAACAGAGCGTCGTCTATCCCATCGAGAAAGCCGTCAGTTCCGCATCGAACGTCGAACATGTCGAGTCGTTCGCGAAGCAAGGCATCGGCGCGGTGCAGATCTGGTTCAACTGGGGCGCAGACATCAATGTCGGCCAGATGGAGGTGATGCAACGCGTCACCCAAATTCTCAATAGCCTCCCGCCGGGCATTGGGCAACCCTTCATCGTCAAGTTCGACGTCTCCAATATCCCCGTCTCCCTCGTCACGGTCTCCAGCGACGACCTCGATGAGCGGGCTCTGTACGACCTGGCCTCGAACACCATCGCTCCGCAGATCGAACAGATCGCCAACGTCGCCGCCGCCACCGTGGAAGGCGGGAAGATCCGCCAGATCAATGTCAGCCTCGACCCGGCGCTCTTGAATGCCCGGAGCCTCTCGATCCTCGATGTCGTCAAGTCCGTGAAGGCGGCCAACCTCATTCTCCCCTCGGGCGACATCAAAGCCGGCAATCTGGACTACAACGTCTTCACCAATAATCAGTTCCGCACGGTCGACCCGATTCAGGACGTGATCGTCAAAGTCAACCCACAGGGCAGTCCTGTGCGCGTACGGGACGTCGGGATCGTGACCGATTCGTCGGACATTCAGACCAACATCGTCAGAACGGACGGGGCCAGAGCCGTGTACTTACGCGTCAATAAACAGCCGATCGCCAATACCGTGGCGGTGGTGGACACCCTGCGCAAGACCCTGCCGAAACTCATCGGCATTCCTCCCGGCGTGAAGATCGGGATATCCTTCGACCAATCGGTCTATATCCGCCAATCGATCAGCAACCTCTTCGAACAGGCGTTGCACGGATCGATGCTGGCTGCGTTGGTCATCTTGATTTTCCTCCGTAACTTTACGAGCACGCTGATCATTTCCGTCGCCATTCCCCTTTCGATCATGGTGACCTTCATCGTGCTGTACTTCTCTGGACAGACCCTGAACGTGTTCACCCTGGGAGGTTTGGCCCTCGGGATAGGCCGGCTCGTCGACGATTCCATCGTAGAACTCGAGAACATTCAACGCCATCTCAACACCTCGGCCCGCCGCTGGGAAGCGATCCTGGAAGCGGCCCGCGAGGTGGCGATGCCCATTCTCGCGTCGACGATCACTACGGTGGTCGTCTTTCTCCCGATTTTCTTCGTCGCCGGGATTGCCCGCTTGCTGCTGATTCCCCTGACCATCACGATCGCGATCTCACTGTTCACCTCCTTTTTCGTCTCCCGCACGGTCACCCCGGCACTCTGCTACAAGTTCCTCAAGCCGGAACGGGAGTCTCACCGTTCGATGCCGGCCTGGTTCGTGCGCCTGATGGATTGGAGCCGCGAACGGTACGAGTCGATGGACAAAGGCTATGAGGCATCGCTCCGCTGGGTCTTGACCCATCGCTGGCGCTTCATCGTTGGCGTCCTGCTCCTTTTCGCCGCTTCGCTCGCATTGGCGCCCAAAATCGGTACGGAGTTTTTGCCGGTGTCGGATGAAAGCCAGTTCCGCATCGTCCTACGCGCACCCGTCGGTCAGCGAGTGGAGAAAACCGAGCAGCAAGTGGCCGAGGTCGAACGGGTATTGCGGGCGCAGATCCCTGCCGAGGAACTGGAAACCATCGTGTCCAGTACCGGCGTATTAGCGCAGGGGCGTTCCTCCCTGTTCAACCCGAACACCGGCCCCCATACATCAAGCATCTCCGTCCATCTTGTGACGCCGGACAAACGGACAAGAAACCAAGTGCAAATCATGAACGACGTGAGACCCAAGGTATTACAACTCTTTCCGGGCGTCTCGATGTCGTTCGATCCGGGCGGGCTCATCAAACGAATCACCAGCTTTGGGTCGCAGAAATCCGTCGACGTGGAAATCTACGGCTACGATTTAGCCCACGCGCGCGAGGTCATCCGGCAGGTCGAAAGCATGATGCACCAAATACCAGGCATCGCGGACATCGAAGTCAGCCGTGAGGAGAACTATCCCGAGGTCAACGTGGTGGTGGATCGCGAGAAGGCCGCTCTCCTTGGTATCAGCGAAACGGATGTCGCTACCGCCGTGCTCTTCTCACTCAACGGCAACGGCGCAACCGACCCTATCATCTACACCGACCCTCAAAATGGGAACGAATACTTCATCAGTGTCTGGCTCGCAGAAGAACACCGGAAGGATCTCACGGACATTGAGAACATCGTGTTGACCACACGAGCCGGAGAACCGGTCCTGCTCAAGAACGTCGCCTCGCTCAAGCTCAATGCCGGCCCGGTGAAGATCGATCGCAAATACTTTCAGCGGGTGGTCCATGTAACCGCGAACCCTGTAGACCGGGACCTCGGCGCCGTCGCCGCCGATCTGGAGGCGGGCTTAGCCAAGATCCAGCTCCCCACCGGCTTCAGCATCCGGTTGGCCGGTCAAATTCAACAACAGCGAGAAACCTTTGAAGGTCTGCTGTTTGCCACAGTCCTGGCGCTCGTCCTCGTGTACATGGTGATGGCTGCGCAGTTCAAATCACTGATCGATCCCTTCGTCATCATGTTTGCGGTCCCGATGGGCTTCCCCGGCGTGATCCTGATCCTCTTCCTGACCGATACCACCCTCTCCACCACGTCGATGATGGGCATCATCATGATGCTGGGCATCGTGGTTTCAAATGGCGTCCTGCTGGTCGATTATACGAACGTGCTGCGCCGGCGAGGGCGAGAGTTACACGATGCGGCGGTCGCGGCTGCGCGGACGAGACTCCGGCCCATACTGATGACCTCCCTCGCCACCGTCCTGGGGCTGCTCCCCATGGCAATAGGCTGGGGTACCGGTGGCGAAACCAACGCCCCATTGGCGCGTACGGTCGTCGGAGGACTCAGCTTCTCGACAATCCTCACGCTCTTTCTCGTCCCCACGATTTATGTGATGTTGGAAGAACGGTTCCCCCGCCATGCGGACAAGGCCCCAGAGGAGGTCGACTGGATGCCGGCAGAACCGGCTAGCCGATAGCGCCACGGCGCGTGAAGGGCGAAAGTTGCGAAAAAAGCGCGACGTGAACCGATTGGCTTCCCACCTTGCATGACAAGTCTCGCCCGTCCCGCCAGTCTCGCTCGGCCATGCTGCGGAGATGTTACTTGATAGTTGGAAAGAGCGCCTTCAGTTGCATTGCCAAGCCGATGTCCCCGCTGATCTTGAGCCGCCCCGACATGGCGACAGCGGTCCCGCTCAACTGGCCCTTCAGAATCTTGATGCAATCCTCTCCTGCCATCGAGAGCACAACGTGAGGGTTCGCATGCGTCCCTTCTGCAATCTGACAGGTCCCTTCCCGGATCGTGAGAATGTACTGCCCGCCCTGCGCGCCACTCAAATCAAACTGATAGATCGCGTCAAGATCTTCGGCGGCATCTGAATCGAGCCGATCCGGGAGACGTTGAAAGAACTCTTTGACTGTGCTGGGGTTCATAGCGTGTGGGCGGGCGAGGGCTGTTCGAGTCGAGACCGGGAGCCGCGTGCCGCGGCTCCCGGTCTCGTTCTAATACCGGAGCGTGACCGTCGTCGTACTGCGACGCGCGCCGAAAAAATCTTTAGAGAATGCCTCGACAACGGCAGGGTCGTAGCCCTTGCAGCTGAAAATATCGAGATAGGCATTGTTCGTATCGTTCGCAAAGTGGCCACTGATCAACGAAGTCGAGATCAACTGCACCATAGAATAGCCGGCGACGCGGCCTGAGCCAAAATCGACGATCTGGCATTCGCCAAAACGTTTCATGTCGATGAGTTCGCACAGCTCGACGACATAGCGGCGAATATGGTCGGCATTGCGGATCAGGTCGGGGTTACAATCTTGAAGATCGAGGGCAGTGCAAAGTCCCCACGCTTTCCCATCACCCACCATCTCCTGGGGAGCAATGGACGCAGCTACTGGGGACTCGGTTGGAAAGATCGCGGACTCGGAATCAGTTGGGCTACTCATAGATGTTATACACCTTTCTGTTAGGAGGATGAAAAAACCGTGACGACGGACCGTTGTTTCGGACTATATCATGAAACTTTTCATATGAGTGAGAATACAGATACTTTTTTTTCGCACTCGGTATTCAGGGGTGACTCGATCGATTGACAAGGTTCTCAGTGGTCGGGGAGAATGCCGCACATGGCTAACATCGCCTCATCGATATCCGATCCGATTCCGTCATCAGCTGATCTCCCCGATCGCCTCTGCACATGGTGCCGGGTGGCGATGAAGAAGCGGCTGGTCGGCGGCAAACAGTTCGTCCACTACACCTGCCCGAAGTGCATCTTTCAGCACACGACCAGGCTCGGCCCCAAACCACCCAGTCCTGCGCATTAACCCGGTCTGTCTAGTTGATCTGGTCTATCTGGTTTGTTTTGTTCTTTTAGTTGGTCTTGTTTAACCAAACAAACGAGACAAACCAGAAGAACCAAATAAACAAGAGCGGCTAGCGGCGTGAAAAACTGATCTGCACGTGATCGTCGAGGATATGGGCCAGTCGCTCTTTGTCCTCCGGACTGATCGAGGTAATCTTCGCGCCTACTTTGGGGGAACGAACGTGGACAACTTGCAAGCTACAGCTCAACGTTCTCCCCTGATCGAGTTCGATCAGGAGTTGGAGCGCATCGCCGGTCTTCACGAACAAGCGGCTCTCAATTTTGACGCCGGTCTCACTGACATCCAAGACTTTGCAGGGCGCTGAGAGCGTCCCTCGCTGCAGACGACCGGCCCGGCCGACCTCGACACGCGATCCTTTTCGCTTGAAACCCATGATTCCGGCCTCCTGTTTTCGACATCGTAGCAAGAGGTCCCTCAACTCCAAAGGAAATTGCCGAAAAGGTCTACAGTCGTTGTTCCACAAGGGCGCGCACCTGCTCCATGCGCTTGCGGTTGACTCCTAGATCGCCGTAGCCGGTGCGGGAGGCGGAACGGAAGTGGATCGTGTTGGTCTCGTCGTCGAACAGAAACTCGACATCGTCAACGAAGCGAAGTAGCAGGCTGGTGGCCTCGTAGTGAAGATAGGCCTCGTCTTCCTCAACAAGTTTCATGCGCGGCAAGGAGCGGATGCTTTCCTTCAATGCCTCTTTCGCCTCCGCACGAGACTTGCGATAGCGAAAAGGCGCGATGGCATGGCCCTCGTCCTGTGCCTGCGTTGAGACGCAGTTGGGACTGGAGGGGCACGACTTTAAGGTACGAGGGCTCATGTGATACCTGGTTGCATCTTATGAGGGATGGGCACTCACAATGTCGCGCAACCATATCTCACAAATCAACACCGCGTCTGGAGGAATGAGGTCCGGAATGCCTGTATCTCGATAGGCCAGGTGAGGGCTCACGCGGACTTTCCTGTACCCGCCGACTTTCATGCTCATCAAGGCATGCTCGATTCCGGCAATCACCTGACGGCGTCCAAGTACGGTAGTGTGGTCAACGAACGTGACGCCTGCTTCGACTCGAATCATGTCTTTTGGAAGGCACTCCGCCTGTTTTGCATTCAGCGGAACCTCGTCGCCTTTGTTTAAGAACAATCTGCTGTTGTAGACGACGCGGTCACCCTTCCGGGACGGCGGCCCCAGCCCTTCTCGTTCTTCAAGCAACTTGAGACCACTCAGGCGTTTCATGGTTTAATATAAAAATGTTCTAGGTGCGGCCTCTTGCTCTCCTCGTTCAGCCACCTCGACAGAGACTCGCCCGACGACTCGCCCGTCTTCGGTTTCCACGTCCACGCGCCAGTCCCCCGGATCGAGCCGTTGTTTGAACGTATAGGCCCGGTAGCCGCCTTCCCGTCCGCCGGCAATTTTAATCGGAATCTTGTCTGCATGGATGAAAGGCCTGCTGCTGTTCGGCCGGAAGTACCAATGGTGATAGACAGTCGTGTTCAGCGCCACCGGAGCGAAGACGGCGGTGAAGCAATAGATCGGCTCATCGGCTGGGAAGGGATTCTGCGAGCGCTTCCACACTTGATACCACGCTCGGTCGAAGCTGAGCACAAACCGGTCGTCTTGCTTCTGGACCTCGCGATACATGCCGCCGAACTTCATCGAGAGCGGCACGGGCGGAATCCAATTCAAGAAATAGAACCCAACCAGAAGGCCAATGAGGGCAACGGCTGGTCCTCCGACCAATACCACTTCCTTCTGCGATCGGTCGGGATTGCGTCGATAGATCAACTGCACCACGTGCAGGGTTACCCCCACGCTCAGCGCAGCTCCAAGCAGGAACACCCACGCTCCAATCGTCCCGACCATGACGGGCAGGAAGAACGTGAAAAAGCTGAAGCTGGCCAACGCGTACAGCGCGACGAGGAGGCGCAGATTCGAGAGGCGGTCGCGCAAGAATTCATTGGCCATCAGCAGTAGAACAAGCACGC
>Ga0134127_10000536_pt1 | contig 34743 bp, 34 predicted proteins | sample KB31753_FD_96459 | JGI IMG/M metagenome (GOLD analysis project Ga0134127, IMG submission 96459) | Terrestrial soil microbial communities with excess Nitrogen fertilizer from Kellogg Biological Station, Michigan, USA - KB3-175-3 | ecosystem: Environmental > Terrestrial > Soil > Unclassified ...
ACTTTTCCACTTTTCCACTTTTCCACTTTTCCACTTGCGCGCGCAGCGCGCTCAGTCCTCGTCCTTGGCGTGGAACCGCGAGTACTCGTCGAGGAAGGTGAGCGACTGGAAGGACGTCATGCGATCGAAGAACAGCACGCCGTCGAGGTGATCGGTCTCGTGCTGCGCGACGCGCGCGGGAAAACTCTTGAGCGGCAGCTCGATGGTGCGGCCGGTGCGATCGAGCGCGCGGACGACGATGTCCGTGTAGCGGGGGACCATGCCGCGGATATCCGGGATGCTCAGGCAGCCTTCCCATCCCTCTTCGATCACCGAGCCGTTGGGAACGATCTCGGGATTGATGATGACGGCCGCCTCGCTCTTCGCATCGGGGTCCTCGTCCAGCAGCGCGACGAACAGGCGCAGCCCCTCGTGCACCTGCGGCGCGGCAAGGCCGACGCCGTGGTACTCGTGCATCGTGTCGATCATGTCGTCGACCAGCTTCTGGAACGATGCGCTCTTGATGTCGGATTTGTCGAGCGGCTGCGCGCGTTCACGGAGGACCGGATGGCCCATGCGCGCGACTTTGAGGATCGACATGAAGCAAGATTATACGGTGTTCAACGACGCCATCCGGTTCTGCGAGCGCTGCGGCGGCCCGCTCGAGGCGCGGCTGCTGAAGGCCACGGAGCCCGAGCGTCTCGTCTGCGTCCGCTGCAGCTTCGTCCACTACGTCGATCCGAAGGTCGCGGTCGGCACCATCATCAGCGACGACCAGGGTCGCATCGTCCTGGTGAGACGCGCGATCGAACCCGGCTATGGCAAGTGGGTCTTTCCCGGCGGCTTCATCGATCGCGGCGAGACCGTCGAGGCCGCGGCGGTTCGCGAAGCGCGCGAGGAGTGAGGCCTCGACATCAGGCTCGACCGCCTGATCAACGTCTATTCGTATCCGGGCGTCGCGGTGATCATCATCGCGTATGCCGCCACGATCGTCGGCGGCTGCCTCGGTTGCGATGACGAGGGACTCGAGGCGCAGCTGTTCGAGCGGGGGCGAATCCCGTGGGACGAGCTCGCATTCAGGAGCACCAGGGAAGCGCTCGAGGAGTTTCTGGCAGGCGGACCTCAAGGTCCGCCTCTACGGAATCCGCCGCTGCGAACGTGACGCTACCGACGTGGTGAGGCTACGGACGTAGAGGCGGGTCTTCAGACCCGCCTACGCGACTGTGATCTCTTTCGTGAGGTAGACGTCCTGGATCGCGTTCAGCAGGCCGATCCCTTCTTTCATCGGACGCTGGAACGCCTTGCGGCCGGAGATCAGGCCGGCGCCGCCGGCGCGCTTGTTGATCACCGCGGTCCGCACCGCCTCCTTCAGGTCGCTTTCCCCCGCCGACGCGCCGCCGGAATTGATCAGCGGCGAGCGTCCCATGTAGCAGTTCGCCAGCTGATACCGCGTCAGGTCGATCGGGTTGTCGGTCGTCAGCTGCGAATAGACGGCCTTGTGCGTCTTGCCGAAATTGAGCGCGTTGTAGCCGCCGTTGTTCTCCGGCAGCTTCTGCTTGATGATGTCGGCCTCGAGCGTGACGCCGAGGTGATTGGCCTGCCCTGTCAGGTCGGCCGCCACGTGATAGTCCTTTTCCTTCGTCTTGAACGCGGCGTTGCGCAGGTAGCACCAGAGCACGGTGAACATGCCGAGCTCGTGCGCGCGCTGGAACATCTCGCTGACTTCCTGGATCTGCCGCTTCGATTCCTCGGAGCCGAAGTAGATCGTCGCGCCGACGGCGGCCGCGCCCATGTCCCACGCCTGCTTGACGCTGCCGAACCTGATTTGGTCGAACGCGTTCGGATACGAGATGAACTCGTTGTGATTCAGCTTGACGATGAACGGGATCTTGTGTGCGTAGCGGCGGGCGACCGAGCCGAGCACGCCGAGCGTCGACGCGACCGCGTTGCAGCCGCCCTCGATGGCGAGCTTCACGATGTTCTCGGAGTCGAAGTAGGCGGGGTTCGGCGCGAACGACGCGCCGCCCGAGTGCTCGATGCCCTGGTCGACGGGCAGGATCGACACGTACCCGGTGCGCGCGAGACGGCCGGTGTCGAACAGCCACTGCAGGCCGCCGAGCACGCGAGGCGGACGATCGGAGGCCGCGAAGATCCGGTCGACGAAGTCGGGACCCGGCAGATGCAGGTTGTCCCTCGGAATCGTCCGGCACTGATACGTGAGCAGCGACGCATCGTCACCGAGCAGCGACTCAATCCGGCCAACGCCCTCTACCGCTGCCACGCCACTTGCTGGAGTCACGGCGCACCTCCGACCGGCGATCCTACCACCGGGAATTCAAAGTCTTCCACCACCGCTTCGGCGGCCGCCTTCTCGACGATTTCGTCGATCGGCAACGCACGCTCGGCTGCTTCGACCAGGTGCAGACGCCCGCGCGTCAGCGGGTTGCGCGGCGTGAACAGCGTGCAGCAGTCCTGATCGGGGATGATCGAGATCGCGTAGCTGCCGAGGCGGCGCGCCTCGTCCATGATTTCTTCCTTGTCCATGCCGATGAGCGGGCGGAAGAGGGGAAGCGTCGCCACGCTGCCGATCACCTGCAGGTTCTCGAGCGTCTGCGATGCCACCTGGCCGACGACGTCGCCGGTGACGAGCCCCTGCGCGCCGCGCGCGCGCGCGATCCGCTCCGCGATGCGCAGCATCAGCCGGCGGTAGACGATGACGCGCATCGGACCCGGCACCGCGAGCACCACCTGCTGCTGGATATCCCCGAACGCCACGAGATACAGCCGCGACCGCTGCTGCCACGTCGTCAGGAGCCGGACCAGCTCGCGCGCCTTCTCGATCGACGCGCGCGAGAGGATCGGATAGCTGTGGAAGTGCACGAAGGCGGCCGCGCAGCCGCGCTTCATCATGCGGTGCGCGGCGACCGGCGAATCGATGCCGCCCGACAGCAGGCAGGTCACGCGTCCGGCGGTCCCCGTCGGCAGCCCGCCGGGTCCGCGTTCCTTGCCGAAGAAGTAGAACGCCTCGGTGGTCAGCAGCTCGACGTGAATCGTGAGCTCCGCGTGGTCGAGATCGACCTTCCACCCGCGCGCCTCCTTGATGCGGCCGCCGACCTCGCGTTCCACCTGCGGCGACGTCATCGGAAACCGCTTGTCCGCGCGCCGGACGCTGACGCGGAAACTGCTGCAGGTGCGGTCCCGCAGGTCCGCGAGAATCGCGGCGGCGATGACGTCGATGTCGAGCACGGTCCGCCGTGCGTAGGAGTAGTTCGCGATGCCGAAGGTGCGCCCGACACGCTCGCCCGCCGTCTCGCGGCTCGTGCCGGGACCGAGCTGAATCTCGATCCGTCCCATCAGCGCGCGCACCGCGATGACGTCGAGGTCGGACAACGCGCGCTTCAGGTTGCGGACAAGGCGGCCGAGGAACCATGGGCGGTTCTTCCCCTTGAGCGCGATCTCCTGGTAGTGGACGACGATCGATGTCATTTACGACAATGCCAGCGTGGCGGCTTCATGGCCGCTGCGAACCGCGCCCTCGATGGTAGCTGGCAGGCCGGTGTCGATCCAGTCGCCCGCGAGGAACAGCCCCGGGATCGGCGTCCGCGTCTGCGGCCGCGGTGGCTGGCCGGGCGCGACCGAGAACGTCGCGCGCTTCTCGCGCACGACGACGGCGCGGCGGACCGACGCGCCACGCGCCGCGGGTATCGCATCCTCGACCTCGCGTGTCGCCAGCTCGATCAGCGCCTCGTTGGTGAGCGCCACGATCGCTCCCGCCCCGCTCGAGACCAGCGAGAGGTGCGACGCCTGCTCGCCGAACACTCGCCGCTTGTCGAACACCCATTGCATCGTGCGGCCGGGAAGGCCGACGAGCACCTGGTCGGTGACGATGCGATCGAACCAGAGATTGACCGTGACGATGGGCGACGCCTCGGTACTATCCGCCGCCTCGAGCGTGGCGAGCATGGATTCGGGCGGATCGATGAATACCTCAGACAGCGCAAACCACGGGACGGCAGAGATGACTATGGAAGCAGTGAGAACCTGCTCACGTACAGTCACCCGGGGCGGCGAACCTTGACGGTGTGCCCCACCGGTGTTGTTGAATTGAATCCTCGCGGGCGAATTGATCCTGACCTCTCCGTCCCGGCTTTCGATGTACGCGCGCGCGGGAAGCGCGTACATTTCGTCAAGGGGCTTCAGCGGCAGCGCGAGCGACGCGTCGCGCGGGCGGCCGCCGAGCATCTCTGACAGCGCGCGCGTAAACGGCGCGGCCGCGGCGACCTCGATCGGCTGGTTCAGCGCGGCGACCGCGAGCGGTTCCCACAGCATCTCGACGAGGCGCGGCGTCTGATGGTGGCGCACGAGCCAGTCACGAACAGTCTCCCCGTCGGGCAAGCCTTCATGGCATGCCCGGCGCGCCGTCAAGGCGCGCCCCAAACGGATCGCTGCCAGACGATCTCGCCACCCGAGCGCGCTCCACGTCACGAGCCCGCCGAGCAGGTTGAACGGCGGCGGCAGTGATGGACAGGACAGCCGTGATGCCCGCCCGTCGCGATCGATCATGTCGATCGTCAACCGGTCCTGCACCTGGACGTGATCCGCCGCGCCGATGCGATCGAGAAACCGGAACGTGTCCCGGTAGCAGCCGAGCAGGACGTGCTGTCCGTTGTCCACGCGCTCGCCCGTCGCGGGATCCGTGAACGCCGTCGCGCGGCCGCCGAGCGCCGGGCGCGCCTCGAGGACGAGCACGCGCGCTCCCTGTTCCCCCAGCAGCGTCGCCGCCGCGAGCCCGGCGAACCCGCCGCCGATGACGATGGCGTCGTAGTCGCCCCGAGCGAGCGCAGCGAGTCGAGGGGTCAACGCATGAACAGCGCGCGCGTCCAGAGCTGCAGCGCGATGAGCGCCCGGTACGGGCGCGGCACGCGGATCCTGTGGCTGAACACGTCGTAGCCCGAACGTTCGATGCGGCGCAGGATCTCGAGATAGACGGCGCCCATGATCTCCGCCGCGAGGAGGCTGCGGCGGTCGATCGCCGGCAGCGCCGACGCCGCCTTCGTGTAATAGAACCGAGCCCGCTCGCACTCGAACCGCAGCAGGCCGCTGACCGCCGGTGTCAACCGCCCCGCGCGGAGATCGTTCTCGGTGACGTGAAACCGCGCGAGATCCTCCGCCGGCAGGTAGACGCGCCCCTTGAGCAGATCCGCGGCCACGTCGCGAATGATGTTCGTCAGCTGGAGCGCCATCCCGAGCTCCACGGCGTAGGTGCGCGCGCCCGGATCGCGGTAGCCGAAAATCTCGACGCAGACGAGGCCGACCGCGGACGCGACCCGCCGGCAGTAGCCGGCGAGCTGCGCGAACGTCTGATAGCGAACCTGGGCGAGGTCCATCTCGACGCCGTCGATCAGGTCCTCGAACGGACGCCGTGGCAGCTTGAGCTCCGCGACGTACGGCCGCAGCGCCACCCCTTGCGGCGTCATCGGATGCGCCCCGTCGTTCGAGTAGCAGGCCGCAAGCTCGTCACGCCACAACGACAGCCGCGAGCGGGCGGCGGTGCCGTCCGGCGCTTCATCCACCGCATCGTCCACGGCGCGGCAGAAGTCCCAGACGGCGATGATGGCGTTGCGCTTGCGCGGCGGCAGGACGAGGAACGAGTAGTAGAAGCTCGTGTCGCGGCTCATGGCAGCGCGATGGTCGGGCGCCAGGCGAACACGTGCGGCGCAATCACGATGGCGTCGGCGGCGCCAAGCGTCGGCCGGCGATGAATGACGTCGAAGCCGGAGCGTTCGAGGTGGTCCAGGATGCGTGTGCCGCCGAGCCACGTTGCCCGCAGCTCGTAGCGAAGCCGGCCGCGGACCCCGTCGCACACGTATCGGCCCTCGTCGAACAGGAGCCTGGTGCGCGCGGCCGCGGTGGCGAGCGCGCGCTGCCAGCCCGGAGTGATGTCGCCGGCGGCGAGATCGCGCTCGAACGCGCCGTGCCGCTCGCGCTCGTCCTCCGGGAGGTAGATGCGTCCGCGGTCGAAGTCGATCTTCAGGTCCTGCCAGAAATTGGTGAGCTGCAGCGCGGCGCACATCGCGTCGGACGCCGCGTTCAGGCGCGGTTCGTCGTAGCCCGCGATGCGCAGCACGAGCCGCCCGACCGGGTTGGCCGAGCGCTGGCAGTAGCGCATCATGTCGTCCCACGTCCGGTAGCGCGTGACCGTCACATCCTGTCTGAACGCGCTGAGGAGCGCCTCGAAGTACTGCAGCGGCAGCGACAGCGAGCGGATCGATTCGCCGAGCGCGAGAAAGACGGCCGGGGTGTCCGGCGGCTCGCCGGCACGCGCCGGCGGTCCCGGCGCCGTCGATGCGGCAGCCTCGTGCAGGCGCTCCCGCCATCCATCCAGCAGGCGCAGGCGATCGCCCGCCGCGAGGCTCCCCTCGTCCGCGAAGTCGTCCGCTGCCCGCGCGAAGGCGTAGACGGCGGCGACGTGCGGCCGCATGCGACGCGGCACCAGCAGCGAGGCGACCGGGAAGTTCTCGTAGTGCGCCCGTGCCGCGCGCTCGCATGCGGCGTACGCGTCGCGAACGCCCGCTACCACTCGGTCTCCGGGAACCCGGAGCGATGGTTCACCGCGCGAGCCATGACGAACAGGAGATCGGACAGCCGGTTCAGGTAAACGATGATGACCGGGTCGACGGCGCCGGCCCCGAGCGCGATGACGCGCCGCTCCGCGCGGCGGCAGACCGTGCGCGCCAGGTGGAGGAGCGCGCCGGACCCGGACCCGCCGGGGAGGATGAACCGGCGCAGCGGCGGCAGCGTCTCCTCGAGGCGATCGATCGCCTGCTCGAGACGCTGCACGGCCGCATCGGTGATGGTCGCCTTCTCGACGCGCGGGGCGATGCGCGAAGACGGGTCGGCGAGTCGCGCCCCGAGCGCGAACAGGTCGCGCTGCAGCGACTCGACGAGCGCCGACATCTCCTCGTCCACGCCCGCCGCACGCGCCGCGCCGAGGCAGGCATTGACCTCGTCGACCTCCCCGTAGGCGTCGACGCGCGCGTCGGCTTTCGAGACGCGCGTGTTGTCGAACAGCGACGTCTCCCCCGAGTCGCCGGTCTTGGTATAGATCTTCATGCCTCGACCCGTGGAATTATAGGGGCGGATGTCCGCCGTCTCCCTGCCGCCGCCGAAGACCCGTCAACGCTTCCGCGGCGCGCTGCTCGGGTGGTACCGGCGCAACGGGCGCGACCTTCCGTGGCGCCGCACGAGCGACCCGTACCACATCCTCGTCTCGGAGGTGATGCTGCAGCAGACGCAGGTCGATCGCGTGCTGCCGAAATATCACGAGTGGCTCGGCAAGTATCCGTCGCTCGAAGCGCTCGCCTCCGCGCCCGAGGACGACGTGACGGCGGCGTGGCGGCCCCTCGGCTACAACATCCGGCCGCGGCGGCTGCACGCGATCGCGCGCGAGTCGGTGGAGCGGTACGGGGGCACGCTGCCGTCGGATCACGACACGTTGATGTCGTTCAAGGGGATCGGCGCCTATACCGCCGGCGCCATCCGCAGCTTCGCGTTCCGCGAACGCGCGGCGATTGTCGACACCAACGTCGCGCGCGTGCTCTTCCGCGCCTTCGTGCGCCGCGGCGATCCGAAGGCGCACGCGATGAAGAAGCACCTGTGGGCGGTGTCGGAGGCGCTCGTCCCGCGGAAGCACGTCTTCGATTTCAACCAGGCGCTGATGGACCTCGGGGCGACCGTCTGCGTCGCGCGCAAGCCGCGCTGCGAGGCGTGCCCCGTCAAAGGTCTGTGCAGTTCCTATCCATGGCGTGAAATCGTGCGACACCGCTAGGCCAATTTACCGAAAACGCGCCAACTGCTGAGCTTTGCAACGCGCAGGCGCGTGTTAGGTTACTTTTTGTCCCCCAATGCCGGGCACGAGTCCGTCCGCCGGGGGTCCCCGTTCATGGATCGTCTCGTTCTGCAGAACTTGGAGAAACCGGAAACCTCCACCAGCGTGGCTCGGCCGGCGCGTCCGTCGCACGACCTGCGTCATGTCCGCATTCTGCTGATCGACGACGATCCGCAGGCGGAGGCGCTCATCGAGATGGCGCTGCTCGACGCGCACTTCGAGCGCCAGATCGACGTCATCGCCACCGCGTCGGCAGGCCTCGAACGCGTCAAGGCCGACGAACACGACATCTATCTCGTCGATCAGCGGCTGCCCGACGGCACGGGTCTCGACGTGATCAGGGCGGCGAAGGATCTCGGCACCGACAAGCCGTTCATCCTCATGACGGGGTACGGCAGCGGCGCGCTCGACGAGGCCGCGCTGCGCGAAGGGGCGGCGGACTACGTCGAGAAGCACCTCGTCGGCGCGCACCTCGAGCGCTCGATCCGCTACGCGCTGCGCAACTGGCAGTCGAGCCGCGCGCTGCACGACCGCGAGGAGCAGCTCCGCCAGTCGCAGAAGATGGAAGCGATCGGCCGTCTCGCCGGCGGCGTCGCGCACGACTTCAACAACCTGCTGACCGCCATCATCGGCTACACCGACATGATTGCCGAGCGCACCGAGGTCGATCCGTCGACGGCGCGCGAGGTGCGCGAGATTCGCCGCGCCGCCGACCGCGGCGCCGCGCTGACGCGCCAGCTCCTCGCCTTCAGCCGCAAGCAGATCCTCAATCCGACGGTCATCAACGTCAACGAGAGCGTCGCCGGGCTGCTGCACATGCTGCCGCGCCTCATCGGCGATCACATCCACACCGATGCCCGCCTCGGAACGGGGCTCGGCTTCGTCAAGGCGGACGCCAGCCAGATCGAGCAGGTGATCGTCAACCTCGTGCTGAACGCCCGCGACGCGATGCCGACCGGCGGCGACGTGACGATCGAGACCGCGAACGTCACCCTCGACGAGGAGCGTCGCGAAGCGGAAGGATTGACGATTCCGCCCGGCGCGTACGTGATGCTGGCGATCACCGACACCGGCATCGGCATGGACGAGACGACGCGCGCGCACGCCTTCGAGCCGTTCTTCACGACGAAGTCGAAGGGCAAGGGGACGGGTCTCGGGCTGGCGACGGTCTACGGCATCATCGATCAAAGCGGCGGCGGCATCGCGATGCAGACGGCGCTCGGCCGCGGCACCTCGATCCGCGTCTACCTGCCAGTCACCACCGCCTCGCCGGTCTCCGAGCGTCCGCAGATGGCGCCGCTGGCGACCGAAGGCCACGAGACGCTGCTCCTGGTGGAGGACAACGACGCCATCCGCGAGATCTCCGCACGCGCGCTGCGCCGCCGCGGCTACACGGTGTTCGAGGCGCGCAACGCGGAGGAGGCGATCTAGTGGTCGGCGAAGGGTGTGCGGCGCGCCGACATCCTCATCACCGACGTCGTCATGCCGGGGTTGAGCGGCCCCAATCTCGCCGCCCGGCTCATTCAGCAGAACCCGGAGCTGCGCGTGCTCTACATGTCGGGCTACACCGACGACGCGACGGAGATCCACGGAACGTTCTGGGGCGGCGTGCCGCTGCTGCAGAAGCCCTTCACGCCCGCACAGCTCGCCGAACGCGTGCGCATGGCGCTCGACGCGAATCCCAAGTAACCGCGCCCGGCTGCGACGAGATGATCCTGGATGGCGCCTCGAGGATCGCGGTCGTGGCAGCGGTCATCGAGCACGGCGGCCGTTTCCTCGTGACGCGCAGGCAGGACGGCGTCCACCTCGCCGGCCACTGGGAGTTCCCGGGCGGAAAGATTGGCGCCGGCGAGACGCACCCCGACGCGCTGCGCCGCGAAATCCTCGAAGAGCTCGACACCGATGTCGTCGTCAACGAGCTGCTGCTCGAGACCACGCACAGCTATCCCGAGCGGACCGTGACGCTCTTCTTCTATCGCTGCGATCTGCTGGGGACGCCGCAGCCGATGCTCGGGCAGGAGATGGAGTGGATCCCGCGGGCGCAGCTGTCGTCGCTGCGCTTCCCGCCCGCGGACGAGGAGCTGATTCGCCTGCTGGGCACCGGGCCGGCGTAGCGGCGGCTACGAGCGCGAGCTGACGACCGCGCGCGCGCGAATCTCGCCGGCCTGCACCTCCACCGCGGTTCCCGGCTCGACGAAATCACGGTGCACGTAGCCGAGCGCGAGCGCGCCAAGACGCGGCGATTCCGCCGCGCTCGTGACGAAGCCGATTTCCCGCTCGGCGCTGAAGATCTTCGAGTCACGCGGCGGCGCGTCGCCTTCGACCTGGAGCCGGACCAGCCTGCGCGCGACGCGGCCGTGGCCGCGATGCAGCACGCGAATGATCACTTCCTGCCCGACGTAGCACCCCTTCGTCAGCGAGATCGCGCGCTCCTCGATGCCGGCCTCGAGCGGAATCGTATCGGCGGTCATGTCGAGCCCGAAGACCGGATAGCCGGCTTCGATGCGCGCGGCCTCCAGCGTCGCCGGCGTCGCGTGCAGCGCGCCGCGCGAGGCGAGCGCGGCGCGCACCTCGTCCTCCTGCTGCGCGTCCACGTAGATGACCACGCCGGGTACGCCGAGCTGGTCGATGCGCGCGATGACGACGGAAACGCCGGCGAACTCGATGCGCGCGTTCTGATACGGCCTCCACGAGCCGACACCGCCGCCGACCATGCCGGGCGCCGCCGGACCGTGAATCCAGACGGGGCGCAGCGACGCCAGCGTGGCCATCTGCACGTCCTCGCTGAAATGAAACTGTTCGAGCCGGTCCGCCACGTGCTGCGTCTCGGCGGCCGGCACGTCGAGCACGATCATGTCGCCCGATTCGAGCACGTGCAGGTCGCACAGCATGCGCCCCTTCGGCGTCAGCCAGGCCGCATAACAGCCCGTTCCCGCCGTGAGCGACGCGGTGTCGTTGGTGAGGAGACCGTGCAGGAAGGCGCCGCGGTCGGGGCCGGCGACGGCAACCTGCCCGCGCGCCGCGATGGCGCCGATGGCCGCGCCCGCATGAATGGCTGTGTAGTCGTCCGGCGAGGTCATCCGAGGTGCTTCGTAAGACGCGCGCGTAGCTGATACGATTCGAGAGAATGCGCGTTCTCCATTGTACGTGGACGCTGGTGCTGTTCCTCGCGGTCCCGGCGGCATCGGCCTTCGCGCAGGGCACGGCTCAGCCCGCCCTCGCAACGCCGGCGGCGGTCGGCTACACCGTCTTCCTGCGAGGCGCCGCGATCGGTCACCAGGACGTGACCGTTCGCTCGGATGCACAGGGCCTCCTCATCAGCGGCCAGGGCCAGATCGCGGAGCCGATCGACATCATCACGCGTCGCGCGGAGCTCAAGTACCGGCCCGACCAGACGGCGGAGTCGCTGACGATCGAAGCGCGCATCGGCGGCGTGGACATCAACCTGCAGACGACGTTCGAGAACGGCACAGCGGTATCGAAGGGGACGCAGGGCACCAGTCCGATCGCCGCGACCGACATGGTCTCGCCGCAGTCGATGCTGCTGCCGAACGTGTTCTTCGGGTCGCACGCGGTGCTGGCGCGGCGGCTCGCCGGCGCAGCGCCGGGATCCGAGTACCGCGCGTTTGTCGGCCCGGGGCCGGGCGCGCAGGTGGCGTTCCGCCTGCAGAGCGAGGTGACCGAGCAGATGCAGTTCGGCACGTCCACCTTCGACGTGCATCACTACGAGCTCGTCTTCGACAACGCGGGCATGCCGCTCACCGTGCATCTCTACGCCGACAACGTCGGCACGCTCGTGCGCGTCGGCGTCCCCGCACAGGGCCTCGACGTGGTGCGCGACGACATCGCCGGATCGATCTCGCGCACCCGCGTGACGTCGAACCCCGGCGACGAAGCGGTCATCATTCCGGCGCCGGGCTTCAACCTTGGCGCCACGATCACGCGCCCGACCGCCGCCGCCGGCCGGCTGCCGGCAGTGGTCCTGATCGGCGGCGTGGAGTCCGACGACCGCGACGGGACGGCGTTCGGCGTGCCGATCCTCGCGAACCTGGCCGCAGGGATCTCGCAGGCGGGGTTCCTCGCGGTGCGCTACGACAAGCGCGGCTACGGCCAGAGCGGCGGGCGGCGCGAGTCGGCGACGATCTCCGACCTGTCCGACGACCTGCGCGCGATCGTCAAGTGGCTCTCGGACCGGAAGGACGTCGATGCGAAGCGCATCGTGGTGCTCGGTCACGGCGAGGGCGCATGGCTCGCGCTGCTGGCCGCCGCGCGGGACCGGCGCATCGCCGGCGTGATCTCCGTCGACGCGCCATCGACGACCGGCGCCGAGCTCGCGCTCGAACAGCAGCAGCACGCGCTCGACCGGCTGAAGGCCACGCCGGCGGAGCGGCAGCAGAAAATCGACCTGCAGAAGAAGATCCAGGCCGCCGTCCTCAGCGGCAAGGGATGGGAAGGCGTGCCGCCGGACCTGCGCAAGCAGGCCGATACGCCGTGGACGCAGAGCGTGCTCTCGTTCGACCCCGCGCGCGTCATCGAGGACGTGCGGCAGCCGATGCTGTTCCTCCATGCCGAGCTCGATCGGCAGATACCGGTGACGCACGTCGAGCGGCTCGTCGACCTCGCGCGCAAGGAGAGCAAGTCGAAGTCGGTGGAGGTCGTCACCGTTCGCGGCGTCAATCACCTGCTCGTACCCGCGGTGACCGGCGAGCCTGACGAGTACTCATCGCTCGGCGAGCTGAGCGTCAGCAAGGACGTGACGGGCGCCGTCCAGGCGTGGCTGACGAAGACGTTCCCGGCGCCACGCCGATGAAGATCAAGTTCCGCACGCGGGATTTCAAGGAGAAGAAGCAGCGCGGCGAGAAGATCGCCATGCTCACCGCCTACGACGCGAACATGGCGCGCCTGCTCGACCGCGCCGGCGTCGATGCGATCCTCGTCGGTGACTCGGTCGGCATGGTGGTCCTCGGCTTCGAGACCACGGTGCCGGTCACGCTCGAGGCGATGATCCATCACACCGCCGCCGTGAGCCGTGGAACCGAGCGCGCCCTGATCGTCGCGGACATGCCGTTCATGACCTACGAGACGACCACGGCGGAAGCGGTCCGCAACGCGGGGCGTCTCATGCAGGAAGGCGGCGCCGAAGCGGTGAAGGTCGAAGGCGGCAGCGCCGTCCTCGAGGCCGTCAAGCGGCTCGTCGACGTGGGCATCCCCGTGATGGGGCACCTCGGCCTCCTGCCTCAATCCGTCCATCGCGTGGGCGGATTCCTCCGGCAGGCCACCACGCCGCACGACGCGGACATCCTGCTTGCCGACGCGCTCGCGCTCGAGGAGGCCGGCGTCTTTGCAATCGTGCTCGAGGCCATCCCGTCCGACGTCGCGCGCACGGTGACGGCGGCGGTCTCGATCGCAACGATCGGCATCGGCGCCGGGCCGGAGTGCGACGGGCAGGTGCTCGTGACCAACGACATGATCGGCCTGTTCGACGGGCCCGTGCCGCCCTTCGGCAAGCAGTACGCGCACGTCGCCGAAACCGTGACGGCGTCGGCGCAGGCCTACGTCGAGGACGTCAAGTCGGGACGCTACGCGCGTCCGGCCGCCAAGGCCGCGACACCAACCACGTGAGATGACATCGGACGTGATCGCGTCGATCCCGCGGCTGCGGGATCGAGTGGCGGAAGCCCGGCGCGCCGGCGGGCGCGCTCGCCCCGAGCCTGGTCGAGGGGTGGCCCTCGTGCCGACGATGGGCGCCCTGCACGCGGGACACGCGCGCCTCATCGAGGCCGCCCGCACGGAGTGCGGCCTCGTCATCGTCAGCATCTTCGTCAACCCGCTGCAATTCGACCGGCCCGAGGACCTGGAAAAGTATCCGCGCGCATTGCAACCGGATGTCGACCTCTGCTCGGCGCTCGGCGTCGACGTCGTGTTCGCGCCGTCGGTGGCGGAGATGTACCCCGAGCCGCCTGATTGCGCCATCGACGTGGGGCGCGTCGCGGAGCATCTCTGCGGAAAGTTTCGTCCCGGCCATTTTCGTGGCGTGGCCACCGTCGTGATGAAGCTGTTTCAGATCGCGCAGCCGGACCGCGCCTACTTCGGCGAGAAAGACGCGCAGCAGCTGGCGGTAATCCGTCGCATGGTCGCCGACTTCAACGTCCCGATCGAAATCGTGGGGGTGCCGACCGTGCGCGAGCCGGACGGGCTGGCGCTCAGCTCGCGCAACCAGCGGCTGCAGCCGGACGAGCGGCGCGTGGCAACCGTGCTGTATGAAGCGCTGACGGTCGCCAGGACGCAGGTCGCCGATGGCGTGCGCGATGCCGCGTGCGTTCGCCAGGCGGCCAGGCAGGTCGTCGAACGGGAGCCAGCCGTGCGGTTGGAGTACCTCGAAGTGGTCGATCCGCGTGCAATGCAGCCTGTCGAGCGCATCGATGGCCCCGTGATCGCGGCGGGCGCCATCTGGGTCGGCGGGACGCGGCTCATCGACAACGTGATTTGCGTTCCACCATAATCAGGTCGTCGATGAGGACAGCGGCATTGCTTGCGATTGTCGCGGCGGCCACGATGACAGCGAACGGCCAGACAGCGCGTCCCGAGCGCAAGGGCATTACGCAGGTGCCAGGCATCAGGGTGGGCCACTTCACGCTGCCCGGCGGGCTGACGGGTTGCACGGTGGTGCTCGCGGACGGTGATGGCGCCGTCGGCGGCGTCGCACAGCGCGGCGGTGCGCCCGGCACGCGCGAGACCGACCTGCTCGATCCCACCAATCTCGTCGAGCGCGTGAACGCGATTGTCCTCTCCGGCGGCAGCGCGTTTGGCCTCGACGCGGCGCAGGGCGTCGTGAAGTACCTCGAGGAAAAGAACGTCGGCTTCAAGACCAGCGCCGGTGTCGTTCCCATCGTGCCGTCGGCGATCCTGTTCGACCTCGGGTTCGGCGGAAACAAGGCGCGGCCGACAGCGGAGTGTGGCTATAAGGCTGCCGGCGCTGCCGCCGGCGGTCCGGTCGCTGAAGGAAACGTCGGCGCGGGCGCCGGCGCGACGGTCGGCAAGATTGGCGGCGGCCGCATGCCGATGAAGTCGGGGATCGGATCCGCGGCGATCGCCCTGCCGAACGGCCTGGTCGTCGGCGCCATCGTCGCCGTCAACGCGGTCGGCGACATCATCGACCCCTCGAACGGCGCCGTGGTCGCGGGCGCACGCGACGCGAACGGTAACATTGCCGATGCGCGCAAGGTGCTTCGCGCCGGCTCGCAGACATCAACCCCGCGGCCGGGCGAGAACACGACGATTGGCGTGGTCGCCACCAACGCGAAGCTGACGAAGGCACAGGCCAGCCGCATGGCCCTGATGGCCGACGACGGCCTGGCGCGCGCGCTCTTTCCATCGCACACGCTGGGCGACGGCGACACCGTGTTCGCGCTGGCGACGGGCGGCTGGAACGGGACCGCGGACGTCAGCAACGTCGGCGCGCTGGCCGCCGACGTGATAGCCGAGGCCATCATCCGGGCCGCGGTGATGGCGAAGAGTTCCGGCGGCCTCCCGTCGGCGTCGGACACGGGAACGGTACCCGCTAGATTCCGCTAGGGGCGGGCTTCAGCCGGCCCACCGATGAATCTCCACCTCGCCCTTCTCATCGTCTATTCGGTCGCGCTCGTCGCGATCGGCCTGTCGATCGCGCGCTTGATCAAGGGAAGCGCCGACTTCTTCGTCGCGGGCCGCTCGCTCACCGCGCCGCTGCTCTTCGCGACGGTGCTCGCCTCGAACATCGGCGCGGGCGCCACCATTGGCGCGACGGGACGCGCCTATTTCGACGGGATCAGCGCCTGGTGGTGGAACGGCGCCTCGGCACTCGGATCGGTCTTCCTCGCGTTCTTCATCGGCCCCCGCATCTGGCGCGCCGCCAAGGCCAACAACCTCCTCACGACCGGCGATTTCCTGGAGCTTCGCTACGGCGGGCTCGTGCGGGCGCTCGTGACGATGCTGATCTGGCTCGGGACGCTGTCGATCTTCGCCGGGCAGCTCATCGCCGGCGCCGCGGTACTCGACGTCGTCGCCGGCGTCCCTCGATGGGAGGGGACGGTCATCAGCGCCGTCGTGGTCACGACGACCTTCATGGCGGGCGGACTGCTCGGCACCGCATGGGTCAACGTGGTGCAGCTCACGGTGCTGCTCGCCGGGTTCGTCGTCGCGGTGCCGACGGTGCTTGCTCACGCCGGAGGGCTGGCGGGGATCGCGCGCGCGCCGGATGTCCCCGCGACGTTCGTGGACCCGCTCTATTCGGGCGGACCGCTTTCGGGGTGGTCGCTGCTCGTCTTCGCGCCCGCGTTCGTCATCTCACCGGGGCTGATGCAGAAGGCGTACGGCGCGGACAGCGAGCGCACCGTGCGGCTCGGCATCGGCCTGCAGGCGGCAGCGCTGGCGATCTTTGCGTTCGTGCCGGCACTGCTCGGCATGGCCGCACGGGCGACGCACCCGGGGCTGACCAACCCGAACATCGTCCTGCCGACGCTGCTCGTCGAGCAGCTGCCGCCGTGGTTCGGCGCGCTCGCGCTCGCCGCGGTGTTCTCTGCCGAGGTGAGCGCCTGCGACGCGATCCTGTTCATGCTGGCGACGTCACTCTCGCAGGATCTCTACAAGCGCTTCCTGCATCCCGATGCCGACGATCGCGACGTGCTGCTGATTGCCCGGCTCGCGTCGCTCGCGGGCGGGGCGGGCGGTGTCGTCCTGGCGCTGCTGCTGGAGACCGTTCAACAGGCGCTCGCCATCTTCTATTCGCTGCTTGGCGTGAGCCTGCTGATGCCTGTCGTCGGCGGTCTCTACCTGCGGCGCGCGGGGGCTCGCGAAGCGCTCGCATCGCTTGCCGCCGGCAACGTCACGCTGCTCGTCGTGCGCTTCGTGGTACCCGCTTCCTACGCGTGGATCGATCCGACCGTCGCCGGCCTGATTGCATCCGCCGCGGCCTTTTTCGCCGTGTACAGCCTGAGGCGCGGCCCCGTTGACGTGCGGCACGGACCCGTCGGCTCCGTCGTCCCGGATCACGATAGGATTTGAATTCGTCTATGAAATCTCATCGCATAGCCGTGCTCGCCGGCGATGGCATCGGCAAGGAAGTCGTCCCTGCCGGCATCGACGTGCTGAAGGCCGCGGCCGCGCGCGGCGGCTTCACGCTCGAGTTCACGCCGTTTCCGTGGGGCTGCGATTTCTACCTGCACAACGGCCGGATGATGGACGCCGACGCGGTCGATCGCCTGATGGCGTTCGATGCGATCTATCTCGGCGCCATCGGCGATCCGAAGGTGCCCGACCATATCTCCGCCGGCGAGCTGCTGCTGCCGCTGCGCCGCCGGCTCGTCCAGTACGTGAACCTCCGGCCCGTGCGGCTGCTGCCGGGCATCGCCTCGCCGCTGGCCGGCCGCGGCGCCGCCGACATCGACATCGTCTGCGTGCGCGAAAACTCGGAAGGGGAGTACTGCGGCGTCGGTGGCCGCGTGCATGCGGGGACGCCCGACGAGCTCGCGGAGCAGACGGGCATCTTCACGCGGCGTGGCATCGAGCGGATCGCGCGCTACGCGTTCCGGATGGCGGCGTCGCGGCCGCGCAAGCTGCTGGCGAGCGCGACCAAGTCGAATGCGCTGCAGCATTCGATGATGCTGTGGGACGAGGTGGTCGAGCAGGTCTCGAAGGAGTTCCCCGAGGTCAACTACCGGAAGTACTACGTCGATGCCATCGCCGCGCGCCTCGTCACGCATCCGCAGACGCTCGACACCATCCTGTGCTCGAACCTGTTCGGCGACATCCTGACCGACATCGGCTCCGCGATCTCCGGCAGCCTCGGCATCGCGCCGAGCGGGAACATCAACCCGGAACGGACGACGCCGTCGATGTTCGAGCCGATTCACGGCTCGGCGCCCGACATCGCTGGCAAGGGAATCGCCAATCCGGTGGGCGCGATCTGGGCGGGCGCGATGATGCTCGATCACCTCGGCGAGCGCGCGGCCCACGACCGCATCGTCTCGGCGATCGGACGCGTGTTTGCCGACGGGCGGATCAAGACGCCGGATCTCGGCGGCTCGTCCACGACTGCGCAGGTCGGCGCAGCCATCGCGCAGGCGGTCACGGAGGAAACCCGACAGCCAGCTTGACCGCGGCGTATTCCGGGTGCACCGACCCGTCGGCGCACCGGATGACGAGCGGCGGCTCGACCCACGTGCGCTCGCGCATGTGAGGCGGCACGTCGCCCTCACGCGTCATCGCGAACAATCCGATCAGAGGCGGCTCGCCCTCGCGGAAGACGACCGGCCGCCGGCGCACGATCGTCAGCGCCGCCCGCGCCGCGGCATCCTCCACGCGCGCGCGATCCGCTTCAGGGAATACGCACGCGAAGAGGCCGCCGGGCGCGAGATGCGCCGCGGCCACGCGTGCGTAATCGCGAATATCGCCGCGCATCTCGAAGCGGCAGGCGACCTTCTGCGGGTGGTCGCCTTCGATGCCGCTGCCGGGAGGAAAGTACGGCGGGCTGCCCAGCACGAGATCGAATGGCTCGCCGAGGGCGAGCGCGGCGTCGCTTCGAAAATCGCCGAGCCGAATCTCATAGCGCCCGTCGAGACCGTTGTAGCCGGCGGACTTCCTCGCCAGGCGAACGCTTTCCTCCTGCGCCTCGATCGTCACGAACCGCGCGCCGGGCAGGCGCCACGCCGCGATCATGGCGACCGCCCCGATCCCCGACCCCAGATCCAGCACCCGCGACGCCGACGGCGCCCACGCAGTGCCGTACCACGCCGTCAGCACGTCGTCGGTGGAGAAGCGATGGCCGCTGCGAAGCTGAAAGATACGGAAGTGACCGCTGATGGCGTCGAGGGTTTCGTCGGGCGCTACCTCAGGCGCAGCATGCGCGCCCGGCGGGACGATGCCGGGCAGCGCCCATCCTTTGAAATGCGTGTCGATCCGTGCACGGTCGCGTGCTGTCACCTGCGCGCTGCCTCCCCCTGCCCCCTGCCCCTGCCACCTGTCAGGCTACCATTGAGATGATGTCGCGATCGGTCCCTGCACCAACGGCCACGGCATCTGCCGCGCGCCTCGCCGCGTTCGTCGTCGAACGGTTCCCTTTTGCGATAGCCGCCATCCAGCGCGCGCTCGACGCGTCGCCGCGCGATCTTCGAACGGAGATCCAGCGGCAGCTGCGCGACATCGACGTCGGCGATCTGCCCGAGACGACCCCTGGCGTCGCCGCGGAGGAGAGGTGGAATGCGGCCGTCACCGAGCTGCTCGACGCCGTCGACGGGTTCCTGGCGCGCGAGGCGATTGCCGCGTCGCTGACCCGGGACGAAAAGCTCGAGATGATGCGCGGCATGGTGCTGATGCGCGCGCTCGACAACCGCCTCAAGCAGTTCTACCTGCAGCCGGAGGTGAAGTACGGCAGCCTCGGCATCCAGGGGAAGGGGTTCCGCTCGTTCGGCCAGGAAGCGATCTACGGCGCCGGCCTCCGTCTTCGCCGCGGCGCCTCGTACCGCGACGGCGACGGCGGCTGGCACGGCGACGTCGTCTGTCCGCTCATTCGCGACAACGCGCTCGTCCTCGCGATGCACAACGATCCGTGGACGATTCGCATGATCCTGAACGCGCAGATCGGCAAGGACGGCCCGCCGATGAACGGCCGCGACATTCACGTCGCGGATTTCGGCTGGGGCATCCTGCCGCCGACCGCGCCGCTCGGCGTCAACGCGGTGAACATCGCCGGCGTCGCCATGGCATTTGCGCGCGAAGGATCGGAGCGCGTCGCGATCTCGCTGATTGGCGAGGGCGGCGCCTCGCTCGGCGAGTGGCACGAGGCGATCAACGCGTGCGGCGTGAGAAAGCTGCCGGCGGTCTTCTGCATCCAGAACAACCAGACGGCGCTGTCGACGCCGGTGAACGAACAGTCCGCGGTGCGGATGTTCGCCGACCGGGCCGCAGGCTACGGCGTGCCTGGTATCACCGTCGACGGCACCGACCCCGAGGCCATCGCGGCGGCGTTCACGTGGGCGGCCGACCGCGCGCGCAACCGGCTCGGGCCGACGCTCATCGAGCTGGTGTCGATGCGCATGTGCGGGCACGCGCATCACGACGACATGCTGTACCTCGGGAAGGAGCCGCCGGTCGCGTGGGAATGTGCGCCGGTCGCGGAGGGCGCCTACGTCAATCGCGAGCAGTACGAGTACTGGTCGAAGAAGGACCCCGTTGCGGGCTACGCCGCGAAGCTGCTCGACGAAGGGCTGATGCGGCCCGGCGACCTCGAGAAGTTCAAGCGCGAAGCCGAAGCGATCGTCGACAAGGAAGCGCGGGCAGTCGTCGACGCGCCGTGGCCGGAGCCGGCAAGCGCCGGCGTCGGCGTCCTCGCGAACGAGCCGCCGCGCGTGCACGTCGAGCCGCTCGAGCCGTCAACGCGACTCGAGGTCGACCTCAATCCCGCGCTGCCGCCGTTGGATGCCGGCCTGCGGTTCGACCGCAAAGGAATGACCTTCCTCGAGGCGGTCACCGCCGGCGTCGCGGATGCGCTGCGTGCCGATTCGCGCGTCTTCGTCTACGGCGAAGACATCGGCGGCCTGTACGGCGGCGCATTCCTTCTCCTCCGGCCGCTGCTGAAGGAGTTCGGCGAGCGGATCATCAACTCGCCGATTGCCGAGAACGCCATCTTCGGCATCGCGGTCGGCGCTGCCATCGCGGGCCAGCGCCCGATCGCCGAGGTGCAGTTCAACGACTTCGCCGCAACCGGGTTCAATCAGCTGGTCAACAACGCGGCCAAGCAGCGGTACCGGTGGGGCACGTCGATCCCGATGGTCGTGCGCATGCCCTGGGGCGGCCTGCGCCACGCGGGGCCGTATCACAGCCAGAACACCGAGGCGTGGTTCTACCGCACGCCCGGCCTGAAGATCGTGGTCCCGTCCACGCCGCAGGACGCGCGCGCGCTGATGGCAGCGGCGGTCGCCGACCCGGACCCCGTTCTCTACTTCGAGCACATCGCGCTCTATCGCGATCCGCGCGTCAAGCAGGCGCTGCCGCAGGGCGCGCCCGAGCCGATGCCGATTGGCCAGGCCGCGCTGCGGCGCTCTGGTGACGACCTCGCCATCATTTCCTACGGCGCCTACGTGCACGTCGGCATGCGCGTCGCCGAGAAGCTCGCGGCCGACGGCATCGAGGCAAGCGTGCTCGACCTGCGATCGCTCGCGCCGCTCGACAGGCAGGCCGTGCTCACCGTCGCGCGCCACTGCAGCAGGGTCCTCGTCATCCACGAGGACACGCGCACCGGCGGCATCGGTGAAAGCCTCGCCGCCATCATCCAGGAGGAGGCGTTCGAGTCGCTCGATGCGCCCGTTCGCATCGTCGGAGCGCTCGACACGCCGGTTCCCTACTCGCCGCCGCTCGAGGAGTTCTTCCTGCCCTCGGAGGAGCAGGTCGAACGTGCGGCGCGGCTGCTGGTGAATTACTAGCGCCGGGTCCGCAGCGCGAGGGCCCGCGCGGCGCTGCGGCACGCGGCCTACGTACGTAGGGCGGTTCCCGCGGAGCGCCATAGTCACGCGAACGTGGACCCGCCGCTATTCATAGCGCAGTGCTTCAATGGGATCCATCCGCGCGGCGCGCAGCGCGGGGACGAACGAGCTGACAATCCCCACGAACATCAGGATCGCGGTGCAGATGCCGAGCAGCTGCACCGAGAGCACCATGTAGATATCCGCCGACCGGCTGGCGTCGTCGAGCAGCTCGGAGAGGAACGGGCGCGGGCTGAACAGCCATACGAGGAGGTACGACAGCAGCACGCCGGCGACGCCGCCGGCAAAGGTCGTGACGAGCCCCTCCATGAGGAATTGCAGCAGGATCGCGCGCCTGCGCGCGCCGAGCGCCTTGCGCAAGCCGATTTCGCGCGTGCGCTCCGTGACCGACACGAACATGATGTTCATCACGCCGACCCCGCCGATGGCGAGCGTCAGCACGCCGATGAACGTGAGGATGATCTTCAGCCCGAGCACGATCGGCCCCACAATCCGCTGCGTCTCCGCCGAGCCGAAGACCTGTACCGCGCGCTCGTCGGCGGGATTGAACCGCAGGCGGCTGGCCAGCACCTTCTTCACCTCGGCGGTCGTCCGCGTGTCGAGCGTCGGCGACACCGCCTGGTAGACGAGGATGCCAAGGTACTCGGTGTTCCACATCTGGCCCGCCGTCGTGTACGGGATGAAGATCGATTCCTTGTCGGGGCTGCGGTAGTTCGACAGCTGCACCTTCTCGCGCTGGACGCCGACGACGTCGAATCGCACGCCCTTGATGCGCATGACCTGTCCGACGGGCGGCGTGTTGCCGAACAGCTTGCGCGCCACCTCGCTGCCGAGGAAAACCACACGCCGCTGCAGCCTGATGTCCTCGGCATCGATGAAGCGCCCGGACGAAGGCACCTGGCTGCGCATCGATCCGTATGCGGGCGCGACGCCGCGCGCGAGATAGGACGTCTGCTTGTCCTGCCACGCCACCGGCACGTCCTGGAAGTACTCGGGACTCCATGCCTTCACGTACGGAATCTGGCCGACGGCTTCCGCGTCGGCGAGCCGGATGCGGATGCGCTGACCCGCGCGCTCGCCGCCCGCCTGCATGCTCGTCTGGCCGCCGCCGAGGATGTTCACGCCGTCGCCGAAGGCGCCGTGAAAGCCGCGCACGAGCGCCTCGTCGAAGCCGTTTCCGTAGGCGAGCAGCATGACGACGGATACGATGCCCCACGAGATGCCGAGCATCGAGAGGCCGGCGCGCACGCGGTTGCGAAACAAGCCGCGCATCGCCTCGCGGATGATTTCCCGCAGCACCCGCATCTTCATGATTCGAACCGCAGCGCCTCGACCGGCGGCAGCTGCGCGGCGCGCCGCGCGGGATAGGTCGACGTGATCGCGCCGACGATGACGAGCGCGGCGACGGCGCCGAGCCCCGCCTGCCACGTGAGAATCATCCCGTCGAAACGCCCCGGCCTCGGCGCCAGGTTGACGAGCGCGCACAGCCCGAGCGCGACGAGAAAGCCGGCGAGGCCGCTGATCACCGTCAGGATGAATCCTTCGAGGAAGAACTGCCGCTGGATGTCGCCGGTCGTCGCGCCAAGCGCCTTGCGGATGCCGATCTCTCGCGTCCGTTCGCGCACCGCGACGAGCATGATGTTCATCACGCCGAGGCCCCCGAGGCTCAGCGTCACCAGGCCGACGATGGTGAAGAAATTCTTCATCGCCTGGATCATGCGGTCGAACATGAGGGTCTCGAGCGAGGTGTCCCAGACGCGCACGGCGTCGCGATCCGCGGGGTCGAAGCCGTGCTCGCGCGCGATGACGCGCCGGATCTCGCGCGCGAGCGGCCAGTCGATGTCCTCGATGCGCCCCGTCCGGCGGTCGAGAATGGCGGGCAGCTCCGCGACGACGGCGTCCCTGGGCGAGACGATGATCTGCGAGAGCACGCCGTCGGGCGCATCGCTGCGCGGGAAATCGCGCAGCATCGCGGAAAACGGGATGAAGACCTTGTCGTTGTCGCGGCCGTTGTAGTCGCTGTCCTGGTCCTTCTTGCGGATGCGGCCGATGACCGTGTACGGGACGCCGTTGAGCAGCAGCATCTCGCCGATGCTGTTGCGGTGCGCGAACAGTTGCGCATCCGAATCCCACCCGAGAATCGCGACGCGCCGTGCCTCCGTTTCGTCCGTGTCGCCGAAGTTGCGTCCGCGATCGACCTCGATCGTCCGGATGTCCTGGTACTGCGGCTCGATGCCGTCGACGGTGATCGCCGCCGCGTTGTAGGCGCTCTTCACGCTCATCCCGCCGCGCGAAATCTCGGCGCTCACGACCGCAATCATGTTCGACTGTGTCTGCAGCGCCCTGACGTCGTCCACGGTGAGCATGACCTGGCGCCCGGCGCGCTCGCCGCCCGCCTGCATCCCGGTGCGCGCGCCCCACACGATGGCGATGTTCCGCCCGAGCTCCATCAGCACCTTGTCGTTGCCGCGGCGGAACCCTTCGCCCGTGGCCGACAGGATGACGACGGCGATCACGCCCCAGAGGATGCCGAACATCGTGAGGAAGCTGCGCAGCTTGTTGACGCGCAGGTTCGCCACGACCTGGCGAAAGACCTCGAGCATCTAGTTGGGGAGGACGACCTTGTCGCCGGCGTTGATGCCGCGGACGATCTGCATCCTCGTGCCGTTGCCGACGCCGATCTGCACCGGCACGCGCCGCCGGCCCGTGCGCGACGACGAGTCCAACAGATCCACGGAGGCGTTGTGCCGGTCGTCGTAGAAGACCGCGGCCTCGGGCACGAGCATCGAGTCGGGGAACTCCTCGAGGATGATCTCGGCGTTGGCCGTCATGTTGGCCTTCAGTTCCTTGCCCGGGTTGTCGATCGAGACCTTCACCTCGAAGGTCGTCACGTTGTCCTTGTCGACGCCAATCGGCGAGATCTGCGTGACGCGCCCCTGGAACACGCGATCGCGGAACGTCTCGGTGGTGATGCTCGCGGGCTGGGCGATGCGGACGCGGCCGATATCGGCCTCGTCCACCTTGCCGCGGACGAACACGCGGTCGATGTCGCCGAGCGTGAAGACGAGCGTGCCGTTCGCGCCGAGATTCAGGATTGACGACACCGGGCTGCCGATTTCGACGTCGCGTGTCAGCACCGTCGCGCGGATCGGCGCCTTGATCGTCGCGTTGGCCAGATCTTCTTCGGCGTTCTCCACCGCGGCGCGTGACTGCGCGACGTTGGCGATCGCCTCGGACACCTTGGCGCGGCTGATCACCAGCTGGCCCTGCGCCGCCTGCTGACGATTGAGCGCCTGCTCGAGCGCGCTCTTCGCGTCGTCCAGTCCTGATTGAGAGACCAGCTTCTGGTCGAACAGCTGCTGCGCGCGCTCGGCGTTGCGGCGCGCGAAGGCGACGTCGGGCGCCTCCGCCTGGATTTCGTCCTTCTTCAACTGCGCGGCCGCGCCTTCCTGCGCGGCTTCCGCCGCCTGCAGATTCGCGCGGGCCTGCCGAAGGCGTGCGGTAAGATTTTCGCGGTCCAGCTCCGCGAGCACCTGCCCGGGCTGCACCAGTTGATCGACGTCGACGTACAGCTTCTCGATGATGCCGTTCGCCTTCGACTTGATCTCGACCTTGGTGATCGGTTCCACCTTGCCGGTGGCGACGACCGAACGCCGCATCGTGCCGCGTTCGACGACGGCGATCTTGGCGGGGTCGATGGTCGGCGACGCCCCCGTCAGGGCGGTGAAGCCCCAGATGCCGGCGACAACGAGCAGGGCCAGGAGCGCGACGATCAGCCCCCTGCGGGATTTCTTCATAGCCACGTGAACTTCTACGGACCGGGGCAGTAAAGGGTTTCAGTCCAGCATATGTGGATTCTGACGACCGTCAATGACGGTCCCCCCGAAAAAACCTTCCGGATTCTGCCCGGCGGCATCCGCACGCTCGGGCGTGCCACCGGCGCGGACTTCAGCGTGGACGGCGCGCTCGTGTCGCGGGTGCACTGCCGCCTCACGGCCCTGCCGGAAGGAGGCCTCGAGGTCCGGGATCTCGACAGCACCAACGGCACCTTCGTGAACGGGAAACGCGTGCAGGCCGCGCAGCTCGCGTCGGGCGACCGCATCCGCATCGGGCGGGTCGAGCTGGTCGCGGTTCGCGACCAGGGATTGGGGCGGGAGTAAGGTGCGTTCGTGAGGCGGGACCTTTGGTCGGCCTACCGCTGGCCCGCGAGATACTCCAGCACGAACGGATTGGTCTTCTTCTCCCTGCCGATTGTCGTGTCCGCTCCGTGTCCGGAATGCACCACGGCTTCGTCCCCGAGCGGAAACAGGACCTCGGTGATCGACCGCAGGAGTGTTTCGTAGTCGCCGCCGGGCAGATCGGTGCGGCCGATTGACCCCGCAAACAACGTGTCGCCGACGAACAGATCCTTCCCTGGCGTCCCCTTCCTCCCCATCTGCAGGCAGACGCCGCCCGGGCAGTGGCCGGGCGTGTGGTGCAGCCGCACCTCGTAGTCGCCGAAGTGAATCGGCGTCATGTCGTAGAAGACGTCGATCGGCGGCTGCTGCCGGACCTTGAAGCCGAACATCGCGCCCTGCTGCGGCGCGTTGTCGTAGAGAAAGAGGTCGTCCGCGTGCAGGTAGACGGGCGCGTCGAGCGCGTCCTTCGCCGTTCCCACGCCGGTGATGTGATCGATGTGCGCGTGCGTCAGCAGGATGTGCTGGATCGCGAGATCGTGATCGCGCACCGCCGCCAGCAGGCCATCCACCTCGTCGCCCGGATCGATGATCACGCCCTCGCGCGTCCGCTCGCAGCCGACGACGAAGCCGTTCTTGTAGAAGGGTGCCTCCGCGCGGACTTCGAGGATCATGATTCACTACAATCCTATACATGATCGTCTGCGTTCTCGACGACCTGCTGTTCTCGATCAAGATTCGCACCGCCGCCAAGCAGCTCGGCGCCGACGTCTACTTCGAGCGCACGCCGGGCATGGCCGTGGAGCGCATCCGGGAGAAGCAGCCGTCGCTGGCGATCTTCGATCTGAACAGCGCGCGGCTCGATCCGCTCGGCGCCGTCGCGCAGCTGAAGGCGGACCCGGAGACGCGCGGCATCAGGACGCTCGGGTTCGTCTCGCACGTGCACGTGGAAACGATCGAGGCGGCGCGCGATGCCGGGATAGACGAGGTGCTCGCGCGATCGGCGTTCGCGGCGCGGCTCGGCGAGATACTCAAAGAGTAGGGCGGGTCCTTCCGGACCCGCCGGCGGATTACCGCAGGAACCACCACGCGATCACCGCCAGCACCAGCAGCATCACGATCGCCAGGACGATGGTGCGGCTGGCGCTGTGCGGCGGCGCCTGCTGCTGATCGTCATCGTCGCCGACCACGCCCCGCACGTCGAGCAGCGAGCCGATGCTCCTCAACTCCGCCGCCAGCGCGGCGGCGCTCTGATAGCGGCTGTCGGGATTGGGCGCCACGGCCCTCAGGACGATGTCATCCACCTCGCGGGGGACCGTGGGATTGCTCGCGCTCGGCGCCGAAGCGCCGCGGTGGAGCGGCCGCCGTCCCGTCAGCATCTCGTAAAGCACGGCGCCCACGGAATAGATGTCGGAGCGTTCGTCGGAGGCGAGCCCGCGCGCTTCCTCGGGCGAATCGTAGTCGTGCAGGTGGGCCGCGTCGGGGCCGGTAAAACCCTCGCGCGACGCCAGCGCGAACGCGGGAATCTTGGCGTGACCCTTGGCGGTGATGACGACCGAGTCGGGACTCAGGCCGCCGTGCACGTAGCCGCACGCGTGCGCGTCGGCCACCGCGTCGGCCATCTGCACCGCCAGGTCCATCGCGCGGCGGACGTTGATCGCGCGTCCACCCATCTCGGTGCGCAGCGACTGCCCCTTGAGGAACTCGAACACGATGTAGACGCGGCCGTCGTGTTCCCCGACGTCGAACACGGTCGTGACGTTCGGGTGCGAGAGCGCGGACAGCCCGCGCGCCCGCTCCATGAAGGCCTGCCGCCCCGCCGCGTCGACGAACCCTGCGGGCAGCACGCGGACGGCGACGGTCCGTCCCTTCTTCGTGTCGCGCGCGCGGAACAGCTCGCCAGGTCCCGCGGGCTCCAGCCGCTCGAGCAGGTTGTAATGCGCGATGACGGCGATGGGAGCCGGGACGTGCGTCGTCATTCGTCTTTCTGCTCGATCACCGTCTGCAGCAGCTCCTTCGCGTCGCCGATCTGCTCGATGACGAAGGCGATGTCGAGCGTCGGCCGCCCGGGTATCCGCGTGCTCTGGCAGTAGACGCTGTGCTGTCCGATCATCGCCAGGGCGTCGGTGAGCAGATCCATCGCGACCGCCAGCCGGCCGCGCCCCTGGCCCATCATCGTCTCGTGGACTTCGAGTGCCTGCTGGTGCTTGTCGAGCACGCCCATGGTCAACCTTTCTTCGGTGGCTTCGCGGGCCGAATCTCGACGCGGCTCGGCAGGCTGCGCGCGGGGTGCTCGAGGAGATCGACCACCACCTCGGCGACGTCGTCGGGCGAGAGCTTCCAGTCGGCGCCGGCTGTCTGATGGCCGCCAAAGTTCGTGTTCACCGACCCCGGCATCACGTAGGCGACGCGGATGCCGTCGTGGCGTACCTCCTGCATCAGCGATTCGCTGAACGCGTTCAGGCCCGACTTCGAGGCGCAGTAGGCAGCGGCCTCGGGAAACGCGTTCTTCCCCGCGAGGCTGCTGATGTTGATGATCCACCCGCCGCCACGCCTGCGCAGGTACGGGAGCACCGCCTTGCAGCAGTAGAAGACGCCGGTCAGGTTGGTGTCGATCACGTCGTGCCACTGCTCGACCGACATGTCCGCGACGGGCGTGAAGACACCGACGCCGGCGTTGTTGATGAGGATGTCGACGCCGCCGAAGTGCGACGCCGCGGCGGCGAACGCGCGCTCGACGTCCTCGTACTTGCGGACGTTCGCGGCCTGCGCGATCGCCAGCGCGCCGAGCTGCCGCAGGGCGTCCTGCAGCGGTTTCTCCTTCGTGCCCGTGATCACCACCTTGACGTCGCTGGTGACGAGGCGGCGCGCAATCGCGAGCCCGATGCCTCGCGAACCACCGGTCACGATCGCGGTCTTTCCGCTGAGTGTCGACATGACTCCCCTGCCGGTTTCCCTCTGCGGATCAGGCCTGGACGCTCCGTTGTCGCGTCCAGCGAGATCGTCGTCCGAGGACTGTCGCTGGTAGTAGATGCATCCGTTGATACAGCCCACTAGAATACCCCACCGGATCATGGCGACCGTGGCGATCATCGGCGCGGGTGACATCGGCGGCGCGTGCGCGCACGCGCTCGCTGCACACGAGCTCGCCGGCCGCATCCTGCTGATCGATGGCGCCGTCAACGCTGCCGCCGGCAAGGCGCTCGACATCCAGCAGGCCGGCGCCATCAGCGGCGGCCACGCGCGGCTCGACGCGACCGCTGACGAGTCGCGCGCGATAGGCTGCGCGGCGATCGTCATCGCCGATCGATTCGGCGCCGGCTCTCCGGAATGGCAGGGCGAGGAGGGGCTCGCGCTGATCAGGCGCCTGGCGGGTTCGTCGCCCGACTCACCCATCGTCTTCGCTGGAACACAGCAGACCGGCCTGATTCAGGCGTCGTCGCGGGAAGCGCGGATCCCCGCCCGCCGCCTGATCGGATCGGCGGCCGAGGCGCTCGCGTCGGCGGTTGCGGCGATCGTCGCGATGGAGGCGCGCTGTTCGCCGACCGAGGTGGCGGTCGCGGTGCTCGGGACGGCGCCCGCCTCGTTCGTCGTCCCGTGGAGCGACGCGTCGATCGGGGGTTACGCGCTCGAGCGGGTCGTCTCGCAGGTGCAGCTTCGCCGCATCGAGGCGAGGGTCGCGCGGCTGTGGCCGCCGGGCCCCTATGCCCTTGGCGCCGCCGCCGCGCGCATTGTCGCCGCGATGCTGCAGGACTCCCGCAAGTCGTATAACGTGGAGACGCTGCTCGGCGGCGAGTTCGGGGTGCACGATCGCGTCGGCGTGGTGCCGGCGCTGCTCGCGTCGCATGGTATCGCGCACACGCGCGTCCCCGCGCTCAACACGCGCGAGCGCGTCCAGCTCGATATCGCGCTTGGTGCCTGATGCGTAACGTCCTGCTTGCCGTCTTCCTCCTCGTCTCGACGCTCGGGGCGGCGACGCCGCCGGTCGACGCGGACCGGCTGCTCGGTCACATCCGGTTTCTCGCGTCGGACGACTTGAAAGGGCGGGCCGCCGGGAGCCCCGAGCTCGAGCGGGCAGCCGACTACATCGCGCAGCAGTTCAAGGACATGGGCCTTCGGCCGGGCGGAGATGACGGCACCTGGTTCCAGCCGTTTCCGCTCGTCGCCGGTGTGACGGCAGGCGCGGGCAATTCGCTCGTTATCGGCGACGCGTCGAAATCGGTCCGGTTGATGCTCGGTACGAACTACTACCCGCTGTCAACGGTCCCGAACGAATCCCCCGACGTCCCCTCGGATCGCGAAGAGAAGGTGCCGCTGGTCTTCGCGGGCTACGGGCTGTCGGCGTCGGAGGTGAACTACGACGATTACGCCGGCCAGAACGTGAACGGCAAGGCGGTGATCATCTTCTCGCACGAGCCGCAGGAGAACGATGCGAACAGCCCGCTGAACGGCAACCGGCCGATGGCGCAGACCACGCTCTACCAGAAAGCCGCTGTCGCGCACGGCCTCGGCGCGCGCCTGCTGATCGTCGTGTCGGATCCGTCGCACTCGACGGACCAGGCCCAGGCGTTGTTCAAGACGTTCGACGCGGTACCCGATCTCGACGAAGCCGGCATGCCGGTGCTGCGCGTGCGGCGCAGCGAGATGCAGCCGCTGCTCGACGCGTGGGGGCTCGATGCGCTCGCGCTGCAGATCGATCGCGATCTGCGGCCGCGGTCGAGGGCGATCAAGGACGCCACCGTCGATTACACCGAGTTCATCGCCCACAACCGCAAGACCGTTCGCAACGTCGTCGGCGTGATCCCGGGCTCGGACCCGGCGAGGGCTCACGAGGCGATCGTGATCGGCGCGCATTACGATCACGTCGGCCTTGGCGGCCGCCTCTCGATGACGCCGGAGCGCGCGGGGGAAATTCACAACGGCGCCGACGACAACGCCTCGGGAACGGCGTCGGTGATCGAAATCGCGCGCGCGGCGATGGCCGATCGCGGGCGCTTCGCGCGCACGTTGATCTTCGTCACGTTCGCGGGCGAGGAGCGCGGGCTGCTCGGCTCCGCGCATTACGTCGCGGCGCCGCCGGTCTCTATGGGCGAGACGGTGGCGATGCTGAATCTCGACATGGTCGGGCGCTCGCGCGGCTCCGTTGACGTCAGCGGGCTGGACAACACGACGCTGAAAAACGACCTGATGGCGGCGGCGCAGGCGACAGGCGGCATCAACGTCAAGCAGGAGGGTCCGGGTGCGGGGCGAAGCGACGACTCGTCGTTCCTCTCGGCGCGCGTCCCCGCGGTGAACTTCTTCACCGGGTTTCACGCCGACTATCACCGTCCAACCGACGACTGGCAGAAGATCGAGAAGGCCGGCACAGCGCGGGTGGCGACGCTCGCGCTCGAGTTCGCCGCCCGCCTGGCCGCGGAACCCGCGATTACGCGGTGAAGCGCGGATCCCGGATCGCGGATCCGGGATCCCGGCCAGAAGCCCCCACCCTCAGGAGAACGCCGGCGTCTGCCGATGCAAGGCGAGCCCGCTGGTAAACGCCTGGAGCCGCGCCCGCAGCATCAAGCGGCCACGGTGCAGCCGCGACTTCAACGTCTGGTCCTTCACGTGCAGCCGCGTGCTCGCCTCCTCGGTGCTCAGCCCCTCGATGTCGCGGAGCACGACCGGCACCCGGTAAATCTCCGGCAGGTCCTGGATCGCCGCCACGACGGCGCGCCGAAGCTGCGCGCGAAGCAGTTCCTCGTCCGGCATGTTCGACCAGTCGGCCGGCTGGCGGACGGCGCGCAGGTTTTCGTCCTCGCTGTCGCGGTTCCGCTCGTGCTGCTGAGCTACGCGGGCCAGCTTCGAGGTCCGCAGGCGCGACATCGCGGTGTTGAAGGTGATGCGGTAGATCCACGACGACAGCGCGGAGTCGCCGCGGAATGCGTCAATCTTGCGATACACCTTCATCAGGACGTCCTGGGTGACCTCCTCGGCGTCCTCCCGGTTCTTCATCTGGCGCAACGCCAGCTGGTAAATCCTTGAGCCATAACGCTCTGCCAGCTCATGCACGGCGGTCTCGTCACGCGCCTGGAGCTTCGCTACGAGCTGGCGATCCTCGGTCCTGTTCATATCCATCCTCGTCTGACAGGTAGAACACCGACCGATTAGGTCTTATTCCCATCCTCTTCCCGGCGTTTCCGGCGAGCCGACTCAACGTTGCAATACGTGCAAAATACAGGGGCCGTTGGTTGTCGCAGCCATCCTCGTGGTCGCGGCGCTGATTCTCGTCAACGCCGTCTACGTGGCCGCCGAATTCGCCGCCGTCAGCGCCCGCCGGAGCCGCATCCGACAGCTCGCCGAGGAGAAGAACCGCCTCGCCTGCTGGCTGATGCCGATTCTCGACCGCCCCGTCCTGCTCGAGCGCTACATCGCCGCCTGCCAGATTGGCATCACGGTGTCCGGACTCGTCCTCGGCGCGTACGCCCAGGCAACCATCGCCGAAGCGCTCACGCCGTGGGTGGCCTGGGCCGGACTGCAGGAAAGCACCGCCCGGACGACGTCGATCGTCATCGTGCTGCTGCTGCTGACGGTCGCGCAGGTGATCTTCGCGGAGCTGGTCCCACGTTCGCTCGCGCTGCGATACCCGACGCCGGCAGCTCTCTACGCCGTTGTGCCGATGGCGCCGTCGATGTGGCTGTACCGGCCGTTCATCACCTGGCTCAACGCGACGGGCCTCGTCCTGCGCCGCCTCGTCGGAGCGCCGCCGCGGGCGCACCGGCACATCCATTCGCCGGAGGAAATCGAGCTCCTGTTCGCCGAGAGCCGCGACGGCGGCCTCCTCGAGCCCGACGAGCACCGCCGCCTGCGCCGCGCGCTCCGCCTGAACCTGCGCCAGGCAAAACAGCTGATGGTGCCGCGGCCGGAGATCTCCGCCATCGACCTCAGGACGCCGCTCAACGAGGTGATCCGGCTCGTCTCGCAGAGCCCGTACTCGCGCCTGCCGGTCTACCGCGACTCGATCGACAACATCGTCGGCATGCTGCACACCAAGGATCTCGTGCGCTGGATCGTGAGCAACAGCTCGACCGAAACCCTCGACGGCATCATCCGGCCGATTGCCACGGTCCACGAGAGCGTGACCGCGGATCGCGTGCTGCGTCACCTGCGCGAGCGCCGCACGCACCAGGCGCTGGTCGTCGACGAGTTCGGTGGGACGTCCGGCCTCATCACGCTCGAAGACGTGCTGGCCGAACTGCTCGGCGACGTCGGCGACGAATTCAAGGCGGGCGAGCCGGTCGCTGAAACGCTCGACGACGGCCGCTTCCGCCTGCCCGGGCAGATGCCGGTCGACGACGCTGCGGCGTTCCTCAACACGAAGTGGGAGACAGGCGCCACGACGGTAAACGGCTTGATCACCGAGGCGCTCGGCCACCTGCCGACGCCGCGCGAACGGATCGTCACCGGCGACTTCGAGTTCGAGGTCGAGGACGTCAGGCGCCGCGCGCTCGTGTCGGCCGTGGCGCGCCGCGTCCGCACGGATGACGGCGACGAGGAACAGTCGTGACCGAGGTGCTGTTCACGGTCGCCGTCATCATCGCGCTACTGCTGGCCAACGCACTCTTCGTCGCGGCGGAGTTTTCAATCGTCGGCGTCCCGCGGGCGAGCATCGAGCGCGTCGCCTCGCACGGCAACACGCTGGCGCGCCGGGTCGTGCGCATCCTCGACGGCGTGAAGCGGCGCGACCGCTACCTGGCAACCACGCAGATTGGCGTGTCGATCGCCAGCCTCGGCCTGGGGATGTACGGCGAACATGCCGTCGCTGCATGGGTCGCCGCCTGGCTCGAACCCCTCAGCGTGACGAAATGGGTCGCCGCGCACACCGTCGGCAGCGTTGTCGCGGTCTCCATCCTGACCTACGCGCACCTCGTCATCGGCGAGATGGTGCCGAAGGCGCTGGCGCTGCAAAGCGCCGAAAAGACGGCGATGTGGGTCTCGCCGATGATCGAGGCCATCGAGAAGGCGATCCTGCCGCTCGTCGTCGTCCTCGACGCCCTGCGCGCGATGGCCATCAGGGCCATCGGCATCCGCGGCGACGCGGCCGAGGAAGAGCGGTACCACAGCACCGAGGAGCTGCAGCTGATCATCCAGGAGAGCAAGGACGAAGGGCTGCTCCGCGGCGAGTCGGGCCGTATCCTCAGCGAGCTGTTCGAATTCGGCGACCTCACGGCCGGCCAGGTGATGGTCCCTCGCGTGCGCCTGGTCAGCATCGAGGTCGGCGCGACCGCGGACGACATCCGCAACATCGTCCGCACGCGGCCGCACACGCGCTTTCCCGTCCATACGGGCGACCCCGACGACATCATCGGCAGCGTGCACATCAAGGACCTGCTGCGCCACGTCGTGTTGAATCAGCCCATCACGAAGACCGACGCGCGCCCGGTCCCCTACGTCCCGGCGACGATGGCGCTCGACGAGGTGCTGAACGCGATGCGCCGGATGCGGGCGCAGATGGCGGTGGTCATGGACGAACACGGCGGCACCGCCGGCATCGTCACCATCGAGGATCTGTTCGAGGAGGTCGTCGGAGAAATCGACGAGGGACGCGGCCGCACGCCGATCTGGCGCGATCCGTCGGGCAGGCTGCTGGTGCGCGGCACGGTCAGGCTGAAGGATGCCGGCGACGCCGTGGGGCGGCCGCTGGAGCATGAGGAGGTGCAGACGATCAGCGGGCTGGTCCTCGCGCTGCTCGGGCGCCCCGCCGCGGTCGGCGATGTCGTGACCTGGAACAACGTGCGGATCGAGGTGACGGCGGTGGCGGGGCGAGGCGTGGACGACACGGCGCTCACATATTCCCGAACACCTCCGCGAACCGCCGAGTGATGCGGTTCTCGACCTCGTCGATCGACAGCGCGCGTCCGGTCAGCTTCTGGAGCGACGTCACGCCGCGGTCGGCGATGCCACACGGCACGATGAGGTGAAAGTCGTCGAGCCGCGTGTTGACGTTGAAGGCGAAGCCGTGGCTCGTAATCCATCGCGAGATGCGGACGCCTATCGCGCCGATCTTGTCCGCGCCGACCCACGCGCCCGACATCCCGGCAACCCGGCCGGCCGCGACGCCGTAGTCCGCGCACACGCGGATCATCACGTCCTCGAGATCCCTGACGTAGCGGTGAACGTCACAGCGGTGGGGACGCAGATCGAGAAT
>Ga0134127_10000541_pt1 | contig 34407 bp, 30 predicted proteins | sample KB31753_FD_96459 | JGI IMG/M metagenome (GOLD analysis project Ga0134127, IMG submission 96459) | Terrestrial soil microbial communities with excess Nitrogen fertilizer from Kellogg Biological Station, Michigan, USA - KB3-175-3 | ecosystem: Environmental > Terrestrial > Soil > Unclassified ...
CCGTAAAGGGTATGTACCTCGCGGGCATTAAAGCCGATCTCGTTAAGATACCTGGTAAACGACGCCGTATAGCCGTGGGTCAGATACACGCATTCGCAACCGGTGGCGTCGATAGCGGCGATAAGACCGTCCCAATCGGCATGGTCCGATAACACAAAACCGCGATCGGCGGCCCGCCGCTTTTTTGCGCCTCGTATAGCCATCCACCCCGAGCAATAGCCAAACCGGTAGGGCTGAAATTTACGCATCCACGGCGAACCCATGGCCGATGGCGGCGCAAGGATAATTCCCTTTCGTGCATCTTCCTTCGGGGTATCGGGGGTTATTCTTATCGTGGGATTTAACGTGATGCCATTGCGCCGCAGGGCCTCGTTGGTATTTTCAATCACGCCATGCGTATAAACATTGCCGATAGAAAGGTCGAGGTTTTGCAGGATGCGTTGAGATTTGCCAAGCGCATATCCTACCAGCACCGTAGCCAGCCCGTGGCCGCAGTTGGTGCGCCACCAGCGGTTGATATCGTCAAATACCTGTGCCTGCTGCTTCCATTTATAAACCGGCATGCCAAAGGTACATTCCGAAATAAAATGATGACATTTTATAGGTTCGAACGGGGTCGATACACCATCGTCTTCCAGCTTATAATCACCTGACACCACCCATACTTCGCCCTGGTATTCAATACGTACCTGCGCCGAGCCGATCACATGCCCGGCCGGGTGCAGCGATATCGTCACGCCGTTTTTAACCACCTTTTCGCCGTAGCTAACCGTTTGCAGGCTGATATCGCCCAGGCGGTAAAGCAATATTTCTTTCGAAAAATGATGGGCAAGGTAATGTTTGCTTCCAGGATAGGCATGGTCGCTATGTGCATGCGTAATTATGGCATCGTCTACCGGCTGCCACGGGTCGACGTAAAATTTACCCTGGGCGCAGCAAATCCCCTTATCGGTAAATTCAAGCAGCGGCTTTTTTGGCATATGTAAATAACCCGGCTGGCGTAAATTGGTTTTTAAACAGCAAATCCCGGTTTTGCCGGGATCGTCGTTTAGCCTCACTAAACTGCGAAGCAATCATGAGCGCCTTAGCAAAAATTAAACGGCAAATAATCCTCTTCAAAGGAGAGGACTTTGAAATGAGATAGTCCTTAGCCCTTCTCCTTTGGAGAAGGGTTGGGATGAGGCGCTTTCTTTTGAGTTTTAGTTATGTTGTACGCTGGTAAACTTATTGTCGAGGGTTACGTAGTCGGATAATATCTGCCCGGCCTCGCGTTTTAAGAAGTCGAGGTCTTCATTCTTCGGTTTCGATTCACCCTTTTTCAGTGGTGCCAGGCCCATGGCTATCCGGCGCTGGTTATTATCCTCAAATGCCTTTTTCTCATCCGCATCACGTTGCTTTTTTAGTTCCTGCTCATTCAGGGTGACGCTCTTCTCGTCTTCGTGTTTCTTAAAATCGGCAACGTCTTCCAGCAGGTATTTATAACTGGCGCTGTTTTTCATCCGTTGCTCATGCAGTCTCTTTAACTGAGGAATGACCGTAGTAAAATCGCCCACTTTTGTATAATCAGTTTTAGCGATCACATCAAAAGGCATTGCCGAGGGTTCGGTATCTTCGCCATATTTATCCATCGGGATCACCGACGGAAACTGGATGTCCGGAATTACACCCCTATGCTGTGTTGAATTGCCGGTGATGCGGTAAAATTTGGCGATGGTTAAATTGAGCTGGCCGAAAACGCTTTGTGTTCCACCACCCACTGCCGCCGGCTTTGAACCTTTGTTAAGCAGGGCGGCGGTTCGCTCAAGTATCGACGGCGAGATCACCTTATCCAGGTCGATGGCATTTTGCACGGAGCCCTTGCCATAAGTTTGTGTGCCGATGATCAAACCGCGTCCGTAATCCTGGATAGCTCCCGAAAATATCTCGGTAGCCGATGCGCTGAAGCGATCCACAAGCACGGCAAGCGGGCCCGAATAAGCAATAGCCGGATCCTCGTCTTTATCCACCTCAACCTGGTTGTCGGAATTTCTTACCTGTACCACCGGGCCGGTTTTAATAAACAAACCTGTCAGCTCGATAGCCTCCATAAGGGAGCCGCCGCCATTTTGACGAAGGTCCATTAATACGCCGTCCACATTCTCGTTCTTCAGCGAGTCGAGCAATAATTTCACATCATGCGTAGTGCTTTTGTAATTTGGGTTGCCCGACCGGTAGTCGTTAAAATCAATATAAAATGCCGGAACGGATATAATACCTATTCGCACGGTTTTCCCGTTATTGTTATAGGTGCGTATTTCTTTTTTTGCCGATTCATCTTTCAGGATGATCTTGTCGCGCACCAGCTCAACCACTTTTGGTTTGCTTCCAACGCTCGCGCCTTTAGGCAATAGCTCCAACCTTACCACGGTACCTTTATGCCCGCGGATCAAAGGCAAAACGTTTTCAATGCGCCATCCGACAACGTTTTGAAATTCGCCTGTTTTTCCCTGGGCCACGCCAACAATGCGGTCATCAACATTCACTTGCTGGCTCTTGTCTGCCGGGCCGCCATGGGTGAGGCTTTTAATGGTGATAAATTCATTTTCAGTTAGCAGCGAAGCGCCTATACCTTCCAGCTGCCTGGACATTTCGATATTAAAGTTAGCCGCGTTTGAAGGGTTGAAATAATTGGTGTGCGGATCGATCGCCTCTGTAAACGCATCCATAAATACCTGGAACACATCCTGGTTGTTTAATTTATTTGCCTGCGTTAACAGGTTCTGATATCTTTTTTTTAGCGTTTCCCGGTTTTTAGCCATATCGCTATTGGCTAGTTTTAAACTTAACAGGTCATATTTTACCCGTTTTGTCCAAATGTTATCCATTTCGCTTTGCGAGGCCGGCCAGGGCAGTTTCTCCCGGTTATAGGTAAACGTTTCGTTGGTGGTAAAATCGAAGTTATTGTCAAGCTTTGCCAGCGAAAATTGCAGGTGCTCGATATATCTTTTTTGATAAACATTGAATATATAAAACACATCGTTCAGGTTACCGCTTTTTACGTCATCATCCAAAACGGTTTTATATTTATCAAAGTCCGAAATATCAGAGGCAAGGAAATAATTATGGCCATCGTCCAGCAGTTTCAGATAACGGTTATATACCACTTCCGAAATGGAATCGTTTAGCGGGACCTTTTTATAATTATAGCCTGAAATAAACTTGGCGATCGTGCGGCAAACAATACTTTGCTTTTCGTCGGGCTGTATATCATTTGAGCCGGCAACTTTAATGTGTTTAGCGGCGGGTGCAGCATGGCATGCAAGTGCTGTAGCAAGCACCAGCATTAAATATAATTTTTTGAACATATCTTTTACGGTCTTTAAATCGGGATTGAAATAAAACATCAATACTTGTGCCTAATATATCTGGTAACCTAAATAAAAAAGAGACATGCCAAATGCCGTCTCCTTTAATGAATAACAATTATACAATAATGTTTGGTTTGTTTTATAAAACGCAAGGCATTTTACGATATTGTTACAAATTAACAATTAGCCGGCCTTGGTAGTGGCTGCAGGCGTTTGGGCGTACCGCAACTCGGGCTTTGGAAGTGATTGCTTGTGTTTTAGATCCGATATTTTCTTTTCTATCCGCAGCATATCGTCCCTGTAGCCGCGATTCATTGCCATCTCATGTGCCTCGGCCAGGTCCTGCTGTGCCTGTGTAAAATCGCCAAGCTCCGCTTTTATAGTGGCCAGGCCGATCAGGTTGGCAATCGTAAGTTTGTCGTTATTGTCAGCGCGCGAGATATTGTTGCTCTGGAGCAGGAACCATTTTGCTTCGGTGAACCGGTTTTGCTGTAAATAAAGGCCCGCCAGTTCATTAAAATTATAGCTGGCTTCGCTATAAACCCTGAAGCGCATATTATGCTGAGCTGTTTTGGTAACTTGTCTTTCAGCAGCTTCCAGGTTATAGTCGCTGCGGTCCAGGCGAAGCATCTGGATTTTTTGCACGCCAATGGTGATATGCGGCAGCCGCGCAACGGAATGGTCAGTAACCTCCGCGATCAAAGGGAAGCGAATATGTTTTTTGAGACTTATGTGATACCACTGGGCGCTGGCCGACAAGCCAAACACGCAGCAAACAGATAAAAGGATAAATCTCATTAATCTTTTTCGGGGAGGTTAAATTAATTAATACGTAAAGGTAATAATATAAATTTATCATTTAAAATGATTTTTTTAAGATGATCAAAGGGTGACTTTGAAATGCTTTTTGATTGTTTCGCCAGGCATGCTTTTAATACACCGCAGGTAATTCGCACTCGTGCTTACGATCTAACCCTTTTAATGTCCGCGACTTCGATAATACCGATCGTATTTGGCGGCGGACCCAGGATTACCTGTTTTAACGTCAAAAGCATTTTACTCAGCGGCACCACGGCCAGCGCCCGCGCCGCAGCGGCTGTTGCCGGAATTACCTCCAGCACTTTGAAAAAAGGATAGAATAATAACGGCCAGTAATGACCAGGGCCAATCACGTACCAGGGCCTGACGAAAGTTGCCGGCAGGCCCGACGCCGTCAATAGTTGTTCACCCTGCCTTCTTGCTTCCTGATAATCGGCCATCATTTTTGTTGGGTACTGTGCCACGCTCAGGTATACGAAATGCTTTGCCCGGGCTTCCACAGCAGCTTTGACCGATTCACCAAGCGAAACGAGATCGATAGAGAAAAAAAGCTTCTTTTTCTTTGGACCGGGGTGGCTAACACCTAATAAATGGATAAATATGCAGCCTGCCGGAACGGAATCGACGTATGTTGTCCAATCAAACGGATTGGCGATAACAGAAGTACATCCTTGGGGGAGTTTGTGCACAGACTGCGCGCGCACCAGCGCAGTAACTTGTAAGCCCTCGTCAACCAGTATCTTTATCAGCCTTTTTCCCAGGTAACCGGTTGCCCCGGTTATAAAAATTGCATCCTTTTTCATGCACTATTTTAGCGATTTTTTTATAACTACGTATAAAATATATCGCTGGATTTATAGGCAGTAAAATGTACACTGTAATCACCTCTCGTGAACAGCAGACAGAATAATTGGCTTTATTATGATTAATGCGGTGCGGCAGCAAGCCTATTTTACAGGCAGGGGCTGCTGTGCATAAATTGCCGTGCGCATTTCGCCAAGCGATTTAAGCCGGTTGCGTTTGTTTTCCAGTTCTTTATTCAGTTTTTTTATCTTTTCATTCAGCTTAGCCAAATTATTGCTGGCAGTCTTTGCATCTTTCGCCTTCTCATAGGCTTTGGTTGCATTTTTCTTTGCCGACTTTGCGTGTTTTACGTCCGCATCCTTTGCTTCCGATGCGATACTGCTGCTCGACCGTGCCGCATCCTGGGCTTCCTGCTGGGCTTTATCTGCTTTTGATTGATATTCCGGCAAATTATTTTGCGCCGTTGTAAGTTGAGTACTTAGGTCGGCTATTTCCTTATTTAATTTTGTTACCTCTCCGTTTAATTTAACCGTATCTGCCGGCGTTTTGTATTTCTGACCGAAAGCCGGGGCGCTAAAAATGAAGAGCAGTAGAGTAAGGCATGCATAATTAGTTGTTTTCATAATAATTGGTTTAAACGATAAATACTCGCTTGGTTCGCAGTTCGCGACTACATTTTAAGGCTCGCAAATTTTATTCCATTTGGAAAATAATTTTCTTATAAAGAAATTTTGCTAAAAAAATGGTGTGTATTTATCGGCGCGGAGCCTAACGCGTTAGTAGATGTATGGGCAATATAGATTCATTGATAGCAGCGCCCCAGCTGTTGGTGCTCCAGCCGGCGGGAGTGCTTTCTCCGGTGCCGATCCAGCTATCGTTTTCCATGTTTTTTGCGTTTACAAAGTGTACCCGGTTGCCGCTGATCCTCGCGTTAGTGCATCGGTAACCTCCCTGTCCCCATATATAAATGCCGACATTGGTAAACGATTGCGCGCGGCCATAAATAGTGTTGTTAATGATGGATATATGATCGCCGCCCGAAATAGCCATTCCGTACTGCCCCGGGTTAACCAACGTGTTATTGGCTGCCACCTGGTATGATCCGCCGTTGTCGCCCAGCATAATGCCGCCGCCCGACCTGCTGGGTCCGCCGCCCCTGATACGGTTACCGATAATTTGAATAGGACTTGCGGATGTGCCGTTGCTTTTGAAAAGGTTGATCGCATCTTCGGGCCTGCTTTGGCCTAATATATTCTCACACACGTTGTAGCTTATAGAATTTTCGGGCCCGTTAACATTGTTGAATTGTACAAACTGCCCGCGTGGCATAGGCCCCTGCATATTTTTAAATTCGTTGTGGTTAACTATAATTCCGCCGCCCGAATCCTCCACATATACACCGCTGCTTACATTGCTGATGTAATTATAATCAACGGTTATGTTTTTGCAGTTCCTTAAATAGATCCCTACTGCAGTGGAGTTGCCAAGCGTGTTTTTTGTGATGTGTATGTTATAACAATTGCTAAGTGTAATGGCCGGCACATTACCGCCGCGTATGGACCGGCCCGAGACCGAAATATTATGCGCGCCTTCGATATTTACAGGCTGGCTGGCGTTGGTCTTAACCAACGCGCCCGCATCCGAAGTCCATGCCGGTAAAGCCGCACAAAGAAAACCAATCAATTTGAAACTTATTCCGGTCATATCACTTACTTCCCGGGGCCAGGTGTTAAACCTCAGCCACTGAAATATTTTACAAATAAAGCCGGCGTATGTTTGAGATACGCCGGCTTATTATTATGATGAATAGGGTATTGGTTAGAAGGACACTACTGATGAAGGTAATAAAGAAGCGTCAATATTTGCGCCCCATGTATTGGTGGCCCAGCCGGACGGGGTGCTTTCACCCGTGCCGATCCACTTGTTGTTTTGCTCGTTTTGCGCATTGGTAAAGTTTACCTTGTTGCCGCTTATGGTGGCATACGTGCATTTGCTGCCGGTTTGCGCCCAAATATAGATGCCTACATTGGTAAACGATTGCATACGAGCATACACACTGTTATTGGTGATGGAAATGTGATCGCCGCCGGCTATTGCCATCCCATATTGGCCCGGATCAACCAGGATGTTACCAGACGCAACCTGGTACGAGCCGCCGTTATCGCCCAGCATAATGCCGCCGCCGCTGGCGCTCGGTCCGCCGCCTTTTATCCAGTTATTGGTTACTTTAAGAGGGCTTGCAGCAGTTCCGTGGCTTTTATAAATATTAATGGCGTCTTCAGGATAGCTCGATCCAAAAATATTCTCGCCCCGGTTGTTATCGATCAGGTTATTGGGGCCGCTAACGGTATTGAATTGAATAAATTGACCGCGCGGAAAGGGCCCATTCATATTCCTGAACTGGTTCCAGATAACCAGGATGTTCCCTTTGGTGGTATTAACCACATCCACACCGCTCGCTACATTGCTGATGTCGTTTGAATCGATGGTAATATTATAACAGTTATACAGATAAATACCCACATCGGTCGAATTAGCCAGCATATTGCCGGTAATATGGACATTGTAACAATTGGTAAGTGTTATGGCTGGTACCGTGCCCCCGTCGATCGATTTACCGCTGATGGTAAGGTCATGGGCGCCTGTCAGGTTGATCGGTTTTGATACCGTGTAAACAGCGCCTACAGTTGTGCGCGTGGTTTGAAAGTTAACGCCACTCGTTAGCGATGCGGTTGAAGATGACGAAGTTGGCGATGCGGCCAATGAATTGTCGTCTTTTTTACATGACGTGACGACTGTCGTCAATCCCAGGATCAGGGCAAAAGAGATACCCCTGCCGATACGGCGTTTTGCGTTTAAAGACTTCATAATAGTTTAATTTAATTAGGCCTTTTTTTACGCAGTATCAAACGCCGTTGTTTCAGTTAGCGATAAAAAGTTTCGAATTATTTATTAGTCGGCTCACGCTAAGCTAAAATTATCATTTTGGGTAAAAAAAGTAGTGGATAATTATAATAAATTAATTTAAATGAGTCGCTTACAAACAATTGCGGGAAAATTCTATTGATAAGACACACGTTTAATCTTAGCCGCTTACTTTTAATTATTCTGCCCTGATGAAAAAAATTTTGCTAACGATCCTGCTGCTTTCGGAAGTTGCGCTCGTAACCGCGCAAAGCAAATGGGAGCTTCGGAAAAATGAAAATGGCATCTCTGTTTTTACCCGGAAGCCCGCATCGGGCGACCTACAGGAGTTGCACGTAACCTGCGAACTCGATGCGACTAAAGCCCAATTGATAAAAACGTTGCTTGATATTAATGGTTATGACGATTGGGTATATTCAAATAAGAACGCGGCTGTTCTAAAAACCATAAATCCCCAAAAGATAATCTACTACGCGCAATCGAAATTGCCCTGGCCCATAAAGGACCGCGACATGATCATTGAACTGACGATCAACCCGACCCCGGATGTCTTAAACATTCAGGCCAGGGGTTTGCCCGCGTTTCTTCCAAAACGCGACAACTTAATAAGGGTTCCCTATTCGCTGGCCGTTTGGAAAGTTACCCAGGGGATGAACAATAAATTAAAGGTTGACTATATCTTTAACATCGATCCCGGCGGTGGCATACCGGCATGGATGGTAAATGCCACCATGGCTACAGGTTCTTATAATTCTTTTGCGAAACTGAAAGAACTATTAAAGGCCAAATACAATAAGACAAACCAGTCGCGTTGAAAATTCTATCAAGGGGGGTATTTATGCAGGCTAATGGAAGTTAAAAGTTTAAACTGAAGTTGATATAGGTATAAAACCCTTCGGACGAGAAGCCTTCTTTTAGCTTGAGCAAAGCCATATCCGACGGTGAAAAATATACGCCGGCGCCGACACCATTATGCCAGGTATCTGAATTTTCCTGTTTTATCCAAACCCGGCCTATGTCGTAAGCGGCATTAAACCCGTATTGGCCGGGTAATATATAGGGGAAAAAATCATTCAGCTTTAAACGCGCCTCAAGGTTATTGAACAGCATTTGCTGACCGGCGAACCGGTTTTGTTTATAGCCGATAAGATTGTCTTCACCACCCAGAAAAAGGGATTGATATGAAGTTGTTTTCCCGATGGTAAGGCCGCCGCTCACCCTTTCGGAGATCACAAGGTGTGACGCCGGGTCGACGCTGGTGTACAATATGGCTTCGGGGATGCCCTGGAAAAACGACCGCGCGTATGCATTTAAGCCGGCATAATACTGCAGTCTCGCTTTCACATATACGCCCCAGTCGGGCAGGAATTTGTTATTTCGCTTATCATCGATATACGTTACTTCCAGCCCGCCGTGTATTTTATCTTTGGTGATCGAATTGCTGTCGTAGGTATGTATCAGCCCGCTGTTATCAACCAGGTGCGGCTTGCCGTCGTTTACATAACGATAGTATTGAATAGTGGGCCCGATCCGTATGCTGGTGGTTCCCGCAAAGTTTTCAAAACGTAAGTTGGCGTCACCCGAAAAAAAGGTAAACCTGAACCGGTAATAATCGGCGCCAAGTGATTTGTCGTAGAATGTCTGGTTGCCCCTTCCAAAAAAATTAAGGCTGTTGGGCGCAAAAATATCGGCCTGCAGCTCAACGTCGGCTTTACGGATCTCTTTGATAAGGATCCCGTTATACGCGATGTGGGTAGCGCCACTGGCATACGCATGCCCCACGTTTAGCTGCGCGGTATAGGAGGGCGATTCGCGAAACCCATTATGAACAAACCGGAGGCCGGCATCGAAATAGTAACCTTTATCAACGTCATATCCTGTTGTAAACTGTGGTATAAGCGTGTGATAAAGATCAGTTGGAATATAGGCGACGTTGAGCGTATCGTTTGAGAGGTGTTTTTTGACCAGGTTCTCATCCTTGCCGGTAAACAGTGCCGTGCTCACTTTTTCGTATATATGCACCCGCTTATTGGCATTTATAATATTGTACTGTTTGTTGCCGTTGCCGCCCACGATCCTTACCAAAATCGGCGATTTTATCTTATCCACCAATACGCTGTCGTCGCCCTTGGCTACATATAGCCTCACTTCTTTAGTGACCGCCGGGTCGAATACCCGCGAAAATAAAATAGCCCGCGTGCTGGTTCGGGGAAGCTTGGTGATGCGTACCAGCAGGCTGCCGTTCAGGGTATCTTTAATGGTAAAGTGCTCGCTTTTGTCTGACGCTTTTATATCCACGCGCCTGTTAAAAAAGCGGTAATAAATATCGGCGGCCTGCACCAGCTGGTCGCGGCGCTGCTTCATTAATTTTAAAAGCTTGTCGTGACTGATGCGATAAATGGCCAGCGGCAGCTTCCTTAACGATTGCTCAAGCACAGCGTCGCTCAGATCAGCCACAAACTCACGCGTTATTTTCATCCATTGATCATAACCGATCTGCGCGAAAAAGCGGCTGTTTAGTGTATGGTCGTTTTGGAAAAAGCCATTTATGGTTTGCGGGCCCGCGTCATAACCCTGCAGATACCGCGCTACCCATGGTTTGGACGCCATTTCGGGTATAAATCCCTCATTTATATAAAACGTTTCGGCTCTGTCATGCGGAACCGCTTCATAGTATTTGTTTTTGCCACGCCAGGCAGGCTGCCAGCGCCACCGGTCCTCGTGCTGGTCCCAGTCGCCCAGGAACCAATCCAGCAGCCTGGCCCTGAAAAATTCAATACTGTCGATATGGTTATTATAATCCCTGTCCAGCTGGCGAAGCATATTTCCTGTCGTTATCGAGCTGTCGCCGGGCTCGCGCTCCTCCAGCAAGCAAATCTTGCCGGCAAAGTCCTTTTCATAATAGCCAAGCTTTGCATCGGGAGCAACCCAGCCGATGATGGGGCTGGTGTGCTTTACCTTAACGGCATCCGAAAGTACACCCGTCATTACCCCGCCGTAGGGATGCTGCCCGGACATCGCATCCTTTAACCACGACTCGGCAAAGGTTTGCCGTATCGCCTCGGGTAAAACGATCAGCGGGTATTTTTCGATGCTGCTCATTACCCATTCCTTGCCGTCCCTGCCTTTGAGCAATAAAGCGCTGGTTTGATGCGCCCCGCCAAACCTCACCGGTGTTAAGCCGCCTTCATAGGACGATATTTTTATCACCGGCACTTTTGCGGGGGCCGCCCATTCCTTGCGGTAGTTTTCGCCGTAGATCAGCCGGTGCAGCTTGCCAACCTGGTCGAACGAAGGATGAGCCTTCACGGTGATGCTGTCGCCATTGATCACGTCGTAATGCTCCACGGGTATTTTTATCGGGACAAATGGCTTGGTATAGGTGAACAATTGCCTGAAGGTTGTGTCCGGCTGACCGTAATAGGTGAAGCGAATGCTTTTATCGGCCATTTCGTCCATGATAACGTACCCGGGTACCGTTTGAGCAAATAAGGCGTGGTCGCCTTTACGCACTACGGCGCCCTTTGCGCCGGCGCCGCTCACTACCTGGATCAGGTTTTTGTCTTTGATAAATTGTAATCCGTGCTCGTGTCCCGAAACATGGATCACATTCGGGTCGATGCCGAAAACGCCGTTGATCCTCTTTACCATGGTTTTGTATAGCGGGTTCCCATGATCTTCCGGTATGGGGAATGCGCTTCGTAAAAAGGGATATAATAAGCCCAGTCCGGGCAATGGGATATATAAGCTGCTCTTCACCGACGTAAGCGGGAAAACATAATCCTGCCATATATAACTGCCGCCGTGGTGCCCGTACGAATCGAAAGGGTGATGATCTGCTATGATGATCACTTTATTCCTGTTTTTGTAAAGCAGTTCGTCAAACCGGTGAATGATCTCGTCGTTGGTTTTGCAATCACAATCAGCATCCGGATTATCTTTGTTATAGATATAAAGCCACCATTCGGAGTCGAAGGCGATCACCACGACGTTGTCGGAAATATTTATTTCGGTGGGGTCTGGACAGCCGTTGGCCGGTACCTCTTTTAGCAGCGAATCGCGCTGCTCATTCAAATACTGCCATTGCCGTTTTATTTTGGCCAGCCCTTTTGGACCCATGCGGTCCCAGTCGTGATTACCGGGAACAAAGTACACCGCCGCGCCGCCCGCCCGCATGGGCTGATATTGCGACTGCAAAATTTGCATGGTCGATTTTTCTTCCTTGCTGCCCGGCAACCCCATGCCTATAGGGTACACGTTGTCGCCCAGGTAAAAAACCGTTGTTTTGCCTTTAAGGATGTTGCTTGCGGCATGGGTGATCACGCCGCTTTGACGTTTTTGGTACTCGCCGGCATCGCCGATCAGGATGATCCGGTGGCGGACCTCCTGCGCGTTAACTATAAGAGAAATAAACAAAAGTAAGAGGAAGGTAAATCTCTTCATGAACAGGATAAGGCTAAATCATTTCAATTAATTAACATACAGAGATGAGAAATGTTTAGGCTATACAATTGCGCTGTGTAGCCGTTGTCGCCATTTTAAGTTATGTCAGGTAAAACAGAATCACTTATAAACTTAAATCGTAAGTCGTGCAAACACAACAAACCGCGCTAATTGTTGTTATTTTGTACTACCTTCAATTTCCAATCGACACAGCATGACCTTTGTACTGGATAAAACCAATACCATAGCTAACCAGTTTTTGGCCGAGCTGCGTGATGTTGCCATTCAGCAGGATATGGCGCGGTTCAGGAAAAACCAGGAAAAACTGGGCGAAATATTAGCCTATGAGATTAGTAAAACGTTTAACTACATCACCCGGGAAGTACAAACGCCGCTTGGAACCTGTAATATCCAATTCCCCGACCAACAACCCGCGGTAGGTACCATCCTGCGCGCAGGTCTGGCCTTTCACCAGGGCTTTTTAAATTACTTCGACAAATCACCCTCGGTGTTTGCTACAGCTTACCGCAAAGTAAAAAAGACCGGCACCTTTATTATTAATGTCGACCATATTTCTGCGCCCAACCTTGACGGCAAAATGCTCATCATGTGCGATACCATGCTAGCTACCGGGCAAAGCATGGTGCAGGTTTGCAAAGAGCTTTTGGCCCAATATACCATAAAAGAACTGCACATTGCTGCCGTTATAGCCAGTAGCGAGGGCGTGGCGCACGTGCGGGCAAACCTGCCCAAAGCCAAACTTTGGTTTTGCTCCATCGACGACGAAATGACCAGCAAGGCTTACATCGTTCCCGGGCTCGGCGACGCGGGGGATTTGGCGTATGGAAAGAAAGATTGAGCCAATTTCGGATTTATCGCTATTGATTGTTTTTTTAAGGTGCTCAAGAGGGCTCCGCCGTTTCGGATGTTCAATTTCGAATTTAATAAGGCATGCCTGCAATTAAAGGAATTTGTAGGTCGCGTTCGCGCCTGCCTGCCGGCAGGTTCAGAAAGGGGCAAGCCATTCATCATAAGTAAACACATTTAAACCTCATCTTGACTCTTGGGTCTTGATTCTTGCCTCCTCACCACCCACTGCTAATAATTCGCCAACAATACCATCCAGGCTTCCTCAACTTTTCCGGCCTCAAGCAATTCCTTTGCTTTTAAATGCAGCTGCATTTCGCGGGTTTGGCTGTCGCCGATGGTGGCGTCTAAAATTTCTTTAATGGCGCTTTGTTGCGCGTATGCCGCGATAGTATCATCCGCGGGAAGGATCTCCACGTTGCCCAGCTGTCCCAGGTTGTTGCCTGTTAGTATTTTAGAATTGCGGATGGCAAAAGGGATCGCATCCACGCCGATACCTACGGTTTTAACAGGCTTGGCCACCTTAAAAAGATTATCCGGGGTAACCCGGCAGTACCAATCGCCGCCGAGACGCGCCACATGATCCATTTTTTGCTGGTCGATCTTGCCGTTGGCATCTAAAACCGATTCATGGATATGCATCAGTTTTATTTCAGCGATCACCAGGTTGCCGGCCCCCGGCGTATCGCCCAAAGGTTTTATTTCGTTTACCACGCACTCCAGTTGTACCGGCGACTCGGCCACACGCGGTGGTTTTACCAGGTCAGACTTCAACATCGTAAACCCCGCCTTTACAAATTCGTTAACCCCTTTCGGATATTCAACGCTTGCAAGGGACACTTGCTGCACCATGTCGTAATTGACTATATTGATCACGCATTCGGGCACTTCGCGCAGATTTTCGAGCGTGTGTTTGGTCGTGTTATCCCGTACCCGCCTCGACGGCGAAAAAACACAAACCGGGGGATTGGTGCCGAACAAGTTAAAAAAACTGAACGGACTAAGATTTATATTACCTGCTTTGTCAACGGTCGAGGCAAAGCAAATGGGCCGCGGCGCTATGGCATATTGCAGGTAGTTCTGCAGGTCGGGTATGGGCAGTTCCGATAAATTTAGGGTTAACATCAATGTTGTAAAGTTGTAATGTTGTAAGGTTGAAATGTTATTTTTTCTTCCTCTTAGCTTCGAAATCCTTCAGATAATCTATAAGGTTCTTCGCTTTGGCAGAAAACTCGATGCTTTTTTGATAAAGAGATTGACATACTTCGTCATCAATTTTTCCCGCCTTGTTAAGAATGGTTAGCTTATTTCTAAACTCACCGGATGAACCTTTTGCATAGTTGAGAAATCTTATAAAATCAGGATTACTATTGTATTCAAATCCTTCGGCAATATTGTCTGACATTGAACAAGCCGCCCGTCTTAGCTGGTCTTTCATGCCCCAATCAGATTTCAGAGGCTCAATATCGCATATGCGGTAAACTTCGACAGCTGTTTCAATAGCAATTTTCCAAATTTCAAGGTCCTCGAATTTTTCTATTTTACTCATTTAAACCTTCAACATTACAACATTTAAACCTTACAACATTACAACTTCTTTAATGCCAAAATGGAAAAATCGCTGTTCGCTTTTTTAATGATATTACCCAGCATGCCTAAACCTGTCACCTCCATTTCAACCAGGTCGCCGGGCTGCAGCCATTGAGGTTTATAGTTGGGATCGGCAAGTAAGCCGGTTCCGTTCAGTTCCAGGAAGCATCCCGTACCAACTGTACCGGAGCCGATGACATCGCCGGGAAGCACATCGCAGCCATAGGCGCAGCGCTCGATGATCTCCGCAAAGGTCCAGTCCATATCCGCCATATTCCCTTTCGAAACCTGCTTTCCGTTAACCACACATGTCATCTCGAGATTATAGGCGTTGCCGGTATGACCCGGCTTTGGCGCAATTTTGTACTGTTCAAGCTCGTCGGGCGTTACCAGCCACGGACCGATCACAGTGCTAAAATCCTTACCTTTCGCCGGACCGAGGTTTAATATCATTTCTTCCATTTGCAGGGTGCGGGCGCTCATATCATTCATGATCATGTAGCCAGCTATCAGGCTGTCTGCTTCGGCAGCCTTTATGTTCCTGGCCTTTTTGTTGAGTACGATGGCTACTTCCAGCTCAAAATCAAGCTTTTGAAAATGATCGGGCATGCATTCAATTTCGCCGGTTCCTTGTATGGCGTTGTGATTGGTGAAATAAAATATGGGGTATTGGTCAAATTCGGGTATCATATCCACCTTGCGGTTACGCCGTGCAGCGGCCACATGCTGCCTGAAGGCATATCCGTCGCGGCAGGAGGTAGGGTGGGGTACAGGCGCCATCATTTCGAAAAATAATTCCTCTTTCGCCTCCATTTTCCCGGAACCGATCGATTTATTGATGCGCTGTGCGCGCTCCATCAGCTCGTCACCGCCCCAAAGAAATTCATTCATATTATCCGGGATCAGCTTATCGCAGGAATTAAGGTTATAAATATGCCCGTTTATAAATACGCCCAAATGCTCACGGTCTTCGGTTTTATAGGATACAAGTTTCATAGGTTTTGTTGATTGGAAAAATCAAAACTAAGCAATTATAGTGATTAGAGGTTGGTTATAGAGTTTAGAGATTGGAGATTAGTGATTAGGTTAGCAGATCACCGGCATTGCGCCATTGGCGCAAAACGTCGGTAGAAAAAGAATAGATAAAGTCGCATGCCGTAGGTATGCAACCCCGCGTTCTTCTATATGGGCTTCGGATTAATAAGTCGGTTTTTTTGATTCCTGGTTCCTGGCTCTTTTTCTAATCTTCAATCACCAAAATCCAATTTTGCATATAATAATTAATACTCCTACCTTAGCACAACCAATAATGAGCATACAAAAACATTTCCTGTTTTCCCTGGGCCTTACTTCCATGAGCGACGCCTCTTCGTTCAGGGATGCCGTGCTTGCCAAGATCGTGCTCGCTCAATACTAAATTGTTGCAATGTTGTAAGGTTGGAAAGTTGTAATGTTGTTACACATCCGATTTAAAACTATTCTGATCGTTTAAACGTTTTTTAATATTGTAAACCAATTTGTGTGAGGAAGAAAATCTAACATTTCAACCTTACAACATTCAAACAAAAAAGCAATGCCTGTTTACCACACCTTAGGAGCTATCCCGCCAAAGCGGCATACGCAATTCCGTAAGCCCGATGGCAGCTTATATGCCGAAGAGCTGGTATCAACCGAAGGGTTTTCCAGCCTGTATTCGCTTGTGTACCATACCTACCCCCCAACGCTGGTAAAAGAGTTGGGCGAGCCGTACAGCGTAGCGCCGAAAATCGCGCGTGAAAAGCACCTGAAGCATACCAGTCTGCTCGGTTTTAAAATAAAGCCCGAAGACGATTACCTGCAAAGCCGCAAACCCGTGCTGGTGAATACCGACCTGCACATTTCGCTGGCCGCACCCAGGAAATCCATGACGGATTATTTTTACAAGAACAGCCAGGCCGACGAAGTGGTGTTTGTTCACGTTGGTTCCGGAACATTGAAAACCGGGTATGGAAATATAAAATTTACCTACGGCGATTACCTGATTATCCCCCGCGGCACCATTTATCAGATCGAGTTTGATTCAGAAGATAACCGGCTGTTTATTGTCGAAAGTTTCAGCCCGATCCGCATACCGAAACGTTATACCAATGCGTACGGACAGCTCACGGAGCAGTCGCCATATTGCGAACGCGACATAAAAAAGCCAACTGAACTGGAAACGCACGACGAAAAAGGCGATTTCAAAATACTTATCAAAAAGCAGGGCCTCATCTATCCCTACATCTACGGTACGCACCCGTTTGATTTTATCGGCTGGGACGGGTTTCATTATCCGTGGGCTTTTTCCATACACGATTTTGAGCCGATAACCGGCAGGCTGCACCAGCCGCCGCCCGTTCATCAAACATTCGAGGGCCATAATTTTGTGATCTGCTCGTTCGTGCCGCGGAAGTTTGACTATCACCCGCTATCGATACCCGCGCCATACAATCACAGCAATGTGGACAGCGATGAACTGCTTTATTATGTGGACGGCGACTTTATGAGCCGCAACAGCGTGGTAAAAGGACAGATAACGCTGCATCCCGGCGGTATACCGCACGGTCCGCATCCGGGATCAGTGGAGAAGTCGATCGGCAAGGAATCAACCGACGAGCTTGCCGTGATGATCGATCCGTTCAAACCGCTGATGCTAACCGATGACGCAATAAAAATTGAAGACGAAAATTATTACAAAAGCTGGGCGAGTTAAGGACAGTTGGAATGTTGTAAGGTTGAAATGTTGCAAGGTTAAACCATTTCAACATCCAATAACATTCCAACTTTACAACTTTACAACATTCAAACATTCAGACAAAACAATGGAAACAATATACAAAGAAGTCTCCCCTGCCGGGGGAGATTTAGAGGGGGCTGCCGATTTCCTACCGCTTAACGGTACCGATTACGTTGAATTTTACGTAGGCAACGCCAAGCAGGCCGCGCATTATTATAAAACAGCTTTCGGCTTTCAAAGCCTGGCTTATGCCGGACCTGAAACAGGCGTGCGCGACAAGGCGTCGTACGTTTTGGAGCAGGGCAAAATACGACTGGTTTTAACCACGCCGCTGCATTCAGATCACCCAATTGCCGGGCATATAAAAAGACATGGCGATGGCGTAAAAATATTGGCCTTATCTGTAAACGACGCTTACGATGCGTTTAAGCAAACCACCAGCCGCGGTGCGGTCCCTTTCCAGGAGCCGCAGACATTGATTGACGAATTTGGCGAGATACGTACCAGCGGGATAAAATTATATGGTGAAACGGTGCACCTTTTTGTAGAGCGTAAAAATTATCACGGAACCTTTTTACCCGGCTACCAAAAACTGGAGTCGCATTATAATCCGCCCCCTGCAGGCCTGTTATACATCGATCATTGTGTGGGCAATGTAGGCTGGCATAAAATGAACGAATGGGTTAACTTTTACGAAGACGTGATGGGCTTTAAAAATATCCTGACGTTTGACGACAAAATGATATCCACCGAGTATTCGGCATTGATGAGCAAGGTAATGAGCAATGGCAACGGTTATGTTAAATTTCCGATAAACGAACCCGCCGAGGGCAAGAAAAAATCGCAGATAGAAGAATATCTTGAATTTTACGAGGGTGAAGGCGTACAGCATCTTGCCCTTGCAACCTCAGATATCGTAAAAACAGTAACCGATCTTCATAACCGGGGCGTGGAGTTCCTCTCGGTACCAACCTCCTATTATAAAGAGCTGACCGGTAGGGTAGGACATATCGACGAGGACCTTGAGCCGTTAAGCAAACTTGGCATTTTGGTTGACCGCGACGATGAGGGCTATTTGCTGCAAATATTTACCAAACCTGTTGAGGACCGGCCCACCTTGTTCTTCGAGATCATACAGCGAAAAGGCGCAAAATCATTTGGCGCCGGTAATTTTAAAGCGTTGTTTGAAGCGATAGAGCGCGAGCAGGAACTTCGCGGAAATTTATAATAACAAGTTAAGGCGTTTTCCCGTAAAAAGTAAAACTTTGAGTACGGATTTTGTTTGTTATAAAAAATGGCTAATATTATCCCAAACTTTGGTTAACTTAATAAGTAAGCGTAACAATGAGTGAAGGCGGTAATAATTTAATTGCAGATGATGCATTTCGCCTTGCCCCTATCCTTGAGTTTAGCAACACAGGCATTTGGGAGTATAACGCAATCACCAAAGACATCAGCTGTTCAGCGGGTTTCTACGCTATTTTAGGATACAAACCCGGCGAGATCAATTGTTCCTTTAATTTTTTTCTTGACCAGCTGCTTTATCACCAGGATAAACCCTTGTTTTTAGATGCCCTCAATGCTGGTAACGACAGCTTAAATACGATTCACGTCAGGCTGCTTACAAAGGAATCGGGCTACCAGTGGTTTGAAAGCGCTTCAAAAAAATGGCAGCACGATGAGAGGCCGGTGGTTATTGGAACCATTGTTAACATACACCGGTATAAGCTGGCAGAATTAAATACCCTTCAACAAAAATCTTCTTTTAAGGATATAGGGGCGCTTGCGAAGATCACCTGCTGGGAAATGGACGTTCATTCGCAAACCTTGCGGTTGATGAAAGATATATATGGTATGTCCGGGTTGATCCAAAAGGAAGAACTGAGCATTGAGGAGACAAGCAATTTTTTTGAACCGCATTACCGGTCGTTATTCAAAGATGCCATCGCCGACGTCATAAAGCATTGCAGGCCATTTGATCTGGAGCTGGCATTCAAAGCCCCTAAAACTAACGCGATTTGGATAAAAGCGAAAGGACAGCCGGTTATTGACGACTTTGGGAATTGCCTAAAAGTACAGGGCATATTCCAGGATATCGATCATATAAAAAAGAACGGCTCCGATCTGCAGTCATCCATCGATTTGCTGAACGACCAGAACAGGCGGCTGCAGAATTTTGCTTACATCGTATCTCACAACTTGCGTTCGCATACCGGCAACCTTCAGTTTATGGTAAACTTACATGAGGAAAGCGAGTCGGCAGGCGACCGGGCAGAGGTATTTGCACATATCAGGTCGATAAGCAACAGCCTGCACACTACGATAGAGCACCTGAATGAAATAGTTAAAATGCATACCGACCCTGCACGGGGCAGAAAGAATATTGAATTTGAAAGCGTATTTAAAAACGTCCTGTCGGCGCTGAGGAGCAATATTGATAACACCGGGGCCAAAATTGACTATGATTTTAGCGGATGCCCGCAGGTAAATTATATACCGGCCTACCTGGAAAGCATTTTTCAAAATTTACTTACCAATTCGTTAAAGTATCGTCATACCGACCGCGAGCCCGTGGTGAAGTGCCGTACAACCAAAGAGCGTAAAAACATTTATATGCTGTTTGAGGATAACGGTGTTGGGATTGACATGGACCGTTACGGCGACAAAATTTTTGGCATGTATAAAACATTCCATCACAACCCCGATTCAAAAGGCCTGGGTTTATTTATTACCCGCAACCAGGTAGAAGCCCTCGGCGGCTCCATCCAGGTGGACAGTAAGGTGGATGTGGGTACAAAGTTTACGATAAAGCTGGTTTAGTTTAGTGATTAGAGGTTGGAGATCAGAGATCAGAGATTAGTCGCAATATACAATCAAGCAATATTATAGCTGATAGACGGACGTATCGATTAATAAATTTGTATATTTTGTATTTAAATAATGGGGGCCTTTACTGATCCTGAGGTTTGGAAAAAAGCCAGGGTACTGCGGAATACGATAGCAGAACTAACTAAGACATTTCCACAGGATGAAAAATATCGGCTATCCGACCAAATTATCAGGTCATCAAGATCAATTGGAAATAATATTGCGGAAGGTCACGGCAGATTCCATTATATAGACGCTTCTAAATTTTTAGTCAACGCTCGTGGCTCAACCGCGGAAACTATTGATCATCTCATTATAGCCTTTGACAACAATTACATCGACGAGGAAACTTTAAACGATCTAAAACAGGATTGTGAGAAATGTATGCGTATGATAAATGGTTATATCGCTTATCTGCGAAAGCAAGCGACAACTTAACCCAATACCCGCACACTAACCCCAATCTCTAGCCTCCAATCTCTAACCTCTAACACCAATATAACTTTCCAGTATTTTAAACCCGCTTGTAGTGGCCAGCTGCACCTTATCAATGCTTTTCGGAAGCAATACACAATCGCCCATTTTTACGGGATAATCATCGTCGGTATACTGGATCACAAATTCTCCTTCTACACATACATAAATTACAAACGAATCCAGGTCATCATAATGCCTCGAAACGCCGGTGGTGAATTCCAGCAAGTTCGTAGTAAAGTATGGGCAGCTTACCAGCTCCACCACATGATCCTTTTTGGGTGTATATTTCGTTTTGTATTCAGGATAATGTTTGTAATCAATTGCGTCAAGGGCCTCCTCAACATGCAGCTCGCGCTTGTTGCCTTTATCGTCTACCCGGTCAAAATCGTAAATACGGTAGGTGATATCCGATGTTTGCTGAATTTCGGCTATCAACAATCCTTTACCAATGGTATGCACCCTGCCGGCAGGCAAAAAGAAAACATCTCCTGCCTTTACATCCTCCTTGTTTAATATGTCTGTGATATGGCCGCTGTTGAATTTCTCCAGGTATTCCTGTTCATCTAGCTCTTTATTAAACCCTGATATAAGCGTGGCGCCGGGATCGGCCTGGACCACGTACCACATCTCGGTCTTTCCGAATGAATTGTGGCGTTTCATGGCCAGCTCATCATTGGGGTGCACCTGGATGGAAAGATCGTCATTCGCGTCGATAAATTTTACCAGCAACGGAAACGTATCACCAAAACGCTCATATACGCTTTCGCCCACCAGCTGGCCCTTATACTTTTCAAGTAAGCCGGCTAACGACACGCCGGCGAGGTCACCGTTGGCAACCACTGATACATCGGAGCCAACCCCGGATATTTCCCATGTTTCACCGCAGTTCGGCAAATCGCCGAAATCTTTATGTAAATAGGTTTTGATCTTTTGTCCGCCCCATATTTTGTCTTTATAAATGGTTTGGAATTTTAAGGGATACAGGTCTGACATAAATACTAAATATTTTTGGGGGATAAAATGTTTTGAATTTCTAAAACAAGGCTTTGGAGATGCGTATTTTTTAGCTCCCACATTAATTCATAATCTATACCAAAATATTGGTGAACAATTCGATTTCTGAACCCACGGATCCTAAACCAGTCAATGGTATTGTTTTCGTTTTTAAATGACTGTGGTAATCGGTTGGCTGCTTCGCCGATGATTTCGAAATTGCGGATAACGGCGTCGATAGTTTTGCTATCTGTTATAAATTCCTCGTAAGTCAGGCTTTGGGTATATTTGAATATTTTCTCCGCACTATCTAAAATATCCTCCAATAAAAGTTTCGGATTACGGTCAGACATACACTATTTCGGGTTCTATAACTCGAAGATATTTTTCCTTCACGCCGTTTTTTGATACCAGGTCAACTTTTCTTTTTAGTATGTCTTCAAGTTCATTAGCCAAATCGATAAACTCGATCCCGACTTGCCGACTAAACGTAACGATAATGTCAATGTCACTTTGTTCAGTAAAATCGTCCCGTACTATTGAGCCGAACAAGCCTATTGTGTTAACGGCATATTTGTCGCTCAATTCAGGCTTTAACCTGGCTAAGATGTCTTTTACCGCCGCTAGTTCTGCGCTCATATACAAATATAAGGTTCATTATTGATATTGTATCGTCATCAAGCGTCTGACACACTTATATTCTGATGAACTTATGTCTTATAGCACAAAAAAGTCCGCATATACCTATGCGGACTTAATAATATTTTGACTGTCCAGACACCTGGCCTGTTACTTACCCAATTTCTTCTTCAAATTCTCGTCGATGGCGGCTAAAAATTCCTCGGTATATAAAAAGTCTTTCCCATGCTCCACCTTCGGTTTAATGGTGATGGCCAGGTCCTTGGTCATTTTACCGCTCTCAACCGTTTCAATGCATACCTGTTCCAACGTTTTGCAGAAATCAATGAGTTCCTGGTTGTTATCTAATAAACCACGGAATTCCAGGCCGCGTGTCCAGGCAAAAATGGAAGCGATCGGATTGGTGGAGGTCGGTTTGCCGGCCTGGTGCTCGCGATAGTGGCGGGTTACCGTTCCATGCGCCGCTTCGGCTTCCATAACAGTGCCATCGGGGGTAACCAGGGTCGACGTCATGAGTCCTAATGAGCCAAAACCCTGCGCCACCGTGTCCGACTGTACATCGCCGTCATAGTTTTTACAGGCCCATACAAAGTTGCCGTGCCATTTTAACGCCGAAGCAACCATATCATCTATCAGACGATGCTCGTAAGTTAACTGGTTGGCCTCAAATTCCAGCCTGAATTCCTGCTCATAAATTTCCTGGAAAATATCCTTAAAACGTCCATCATATTTTTTCAGGATGGTATTTTTAGTGGAAAGGTATAATGGCCATTTTTTTAACAAAGCCTGGTTAAAACAGGCGCGGGCAAATCCTTTGATGGATTCATCGGTGTTGTACATGGCCAGCGCAACGCCGTCGCCTTTAAAATTAAATACTTCGAACGATTGTTCCTTGCCGCCGTCTTCGGGTGTAAAAGTAATGGTTAGCTTGCCTTTTCCTTTCGTAACAAAGTCCGTCGCGCGGTACTGGTCGCCAAATGCATGGCGGCCAATGCATATAGGGGCCGTCCAGTTTGGTACCAGCCGCGGCACATTTGCCATCACGATCGGTTCGCGGAAAACGGTACCGTCCAAAATATTACGGATGGTGCCGTTCGGCGATTTCCACATCTGTTTAAGGTTAAATTCTTTTACGCGTTCTTCGTCGGGTGTAATGGTGGCGCACTTTATTCCCACGCCGTATTGTTTTATAGCATTGGCCGCATCAATGGTTACCTGGTCATTAGTATCATCACGATGTTCGATCCCCAGGTCGTAGTATTTGATATCCAGGTCCAGGTATGGGAATATCAGCTTATCTTTTATAAACTTCCAGATAATACGGGTCATTTCATCCCCGTCCAGTTCAACTACCGGGTTTGTTACTTTAATTTTCGACATCTTTATACTGTTATTTTAAGTGGCCCAAATATATAAATTTGAGTGAATAAATATTCTCGCGGGCGGGAGATTAACAACCTGAAAACCCATCCTGTTTAACCTAAAGCAACATTTATTTTAAATGTTGCGCCATTTATCTAATCTTTGATCACTACTTTTATAAAATATATTAATCAAAATTGAGTTAAACTTGTTAATCGGGTTAACTGATATTCAAAAGCATCGCAATCAATATTATGATAAAACCTATTACCAAAACTGCATTACTCACTTTATTTATCTGCTTCACCGCGCTGGCTGTGCACGCCCAGTTAGGATACAATTTTGCGAAATATGATATCGGCGCATCGGTAGGGTTTAACACGGTTCACGGCGATGCCCAAACACAAACCAGCACACCGTCTATCAATTTAAATTTCACCATTAACCAAACACCGTACACCAATTTCGTTCTGGAAGCGCAGCTTGGGCGGTTTGCCGGGGGCGACTCATTAACCACCTCGACCGGGCGGCAGTTTAAAAGCGATTTTTCGGCCTTTATTTTCAGGGGGCAGCTGCAGGCCGGCGAATTTCTCGACTATTCAGGTAACCACGTTTTCAATGCGCTAAAAAATCTATACATATCCGCCGGGATCGGGTATATCGTGAATCATATAACCGATATCAGCAGGGATTCGCATAAAAATCCGGGGTTTTATACGGGCGGCGAGGATAACAGCCAGGAAATATTTATCCCGTTGAGGATCGGCTACGAGTTTAAACTTTTTAACCAGTACCAGCAGCCAAGTGTTAAATTCGACATTGGTTACGGGTATAACTATGTATTGGGCGATGGCGTCGACGGGTTTTCGGCAACCGCCAATCACCACGACATTTATTCGCAATATACGATCGGGGTAAAATTCGCGATCGGCAGCAGCGACATCTCCTATCGCAAGCAAATTCAATATTAGCCGCGGTAATCTTTGGCAAGGTTTTTAGTAGAATTAGTTAAATGATCAACCCTATGAATAAAGAAACCTTCTATCCTGAATTTGACGACGAAAACGAAGACAGGGACAAAACCTTAAAAGACGAGCTGGGCGAAACCATCGACAAAGAAAACCTGGCTTATAACCCGGAAGAGAATAGTTTTGAGTACGATGTAAAGAGTGACGATCCTGATTATGATCATCCCGACCCATATAATACAGCCGTTAAAAACGGCGAGGATATGAATTCAACGTATGATGAGTCGAATCCCTACGATGCCGGTGACGAGTATATCCCCAATGAATCGCTGGAGACCGATGTGGATAAATTAGGCATGCATGTGGACGACGGCGATATTGTTGATCTTAATCCGGCTGATAAGGCGCTTGGCCACACACCCGAGGACGACCGGGATGACCTGGACGAAGAAGGTTATCCTAAAAGCGACAGGTAGCGCCTGTATTGTCACTGTCGGGTAATCCCTCGCGCGATAGCGTAAAATCTGCGCATTAACCTATATCTTTGCGGCAGAATTTAAAGGATATGCTTAAAGGATTTTTTAACGTCCCCGCGCCTCAAAACGAGCCGGTATTAAATTATGGACCGCGCAGTGTGGAGCGCGCAGCGCTCAAAGCGGCATTGGATAAAGCACGCTCAAAACCGATCGATATTCCGATGTATATCGGCGGCAATGAGGTTCGAAGCGGAAAAACCGGTAAGATCCGCCCCCCTCACGACCACAAACATGTACTGGCAACTTATCACGAAGGCGATAAAACCCATGTTAAGGCAGCAATTGATGCAGCACTGGCCGCAAAAACTGATTGGGAAAACCTGCCCTGGGAACAGCGTGCAGCTATTTTTTTGAAAGCAGCCGAACTGCTTGCCGGCCCGTACCGGGCAACTATAAACGCCGCAACCATGCTTGGCCAGTCAAAGAATGCGTACCAGGCCGAGATCGACGGCGCTTGCGAACTGATCGATTTTTTGCGCTTTAACGTGCATTACATGAGCCAGATATATGAGCAGCAGCCGCCAATATCCGGCAAAGGTGTTTGGAACCGCGTAGAGCAACGCCCCCTGGAGGGCTTTGTATTCGCTTTAACGCCATTCAATTTTACGGCTATAGCCGGAAATTTGCCATCGTCGGCAGCGCTGATGGGTAATGTGGTGGTTTGGAAGCCGGCTAATACGCAAATTTACGCTGCCAATGTGCTGATGCAGGTATTTCGCGCGGCGGGTGTACCCGATGGCGTAATCAACCTGGTATATGTTGATGGCCCTACTGCCGGCGAGGTAATATTTAATCACCCCGATTTTGCGGGCATTCATTTTACAGGATCAACCGGGGTATTTCAAAATATCTGGAAAACCATTGGCAACAATATTCATAAATATAAAACATACCCGCGCATTGTAGGCGAAACCGGCGGCAAAGATTTCGTTCTCGCACATCCCAGCGCGGATGCCGACGTAGTTAGCGTTGCCTTGCTTCGCGGCGCTTTTGAATACCAGGGCCAAAAATGCTCGGCAGCCTCCAGGGCCTATATCCCCGCATCGCTGTGGCCGGCTGTAAAAGAAAAAATGCAGCGCGATATCACATCCTTTAAGATGGGCCCGGTAGAGGACTTTGAAAATTTTATCAATGCCGTTATCGATGAGCGTTCGTTTGATAAGCTGGCCAAATATATTGATGCCGCCAAAGCCAGCAAGGATGTAGAAGTAGTTGCCGGCGGAAAATACGACAAAACCAACGGCTGGTTCATCGAGCCGACGGTGATCAGGGTAAACGATCCTTACTACGTAACCATGTGCGAGGAGCTGTTTGGCCCCGTGTTATCGGTTTACGTATATGAAGATAACCAGTTTGATGAACTGCTGGACATTATCGACAAAACCTCGATCTACGCATTAACCGGGGCTGTGATAGCACAAGACCGGTATGCGATTGCCGAGGCTACTTACCGCCTCCGTAACGCCGCCGGTAACTTTTATATCAACGATAAGCCGACGGGCGCCGTAGTAGGTCAGCAGCCATTTGGCGGTGCCCGGGGGTCCGGAACAAATGATAAAGCGGGTTCGATGATTAATTTATTACGCTGGGTATCGCCGCGAACGATCAAGGAAACATTCGATCCGCCAAAAGATTACCGGTACCCGTTTTTGGCTAAGGAAGTATAGGCAGCGCCGACATATTTGATTGTTTATTTTCGTCGCTATGGCCGCAGAAATTTATTCCCCTTTTACCGGGTTCAACTTTAGCAACCGGTACTGTTTTTTAACCGGCGCGGCTTTAACCTCCGAAGAAGAAAAGGTACAGGTGTTTCCTTCATGGCTCATGAGCCGGTACCAGCTGCAGGACAAGCCCTTTAAAATGCTGGACGAGAGCATGTCTACCTATAAGGATATCAAAATTCCCTGCAGCGCGCATGTTAGCGAAGCCTTTCTTGACCCGCTCGAACAGGAAATAGCTGATGCTTTTGAAATTGGCTATGATGCTATAAGAAATCTGGATGAGATCAAGCTGTTTCAGTGGGCGGGAAAGCTGCTTTACGGCATTATATTTAACGAGATACAAAGCGGTATAAAATTGCAGCATGCGCAGGGGGAGGAGTTCAATATTTCAAAGTCTGTCATCCATAAGTTCAGTAACCTGCACCTGATGCTTCAAAGCATTAATTTGCCGCTGGTTTTTGAGGATTTTCAGCCCTGGAGCATTTTTTTGTTTAAGGTGGATAATAACCCGGAAGAATTTGGCTACCGCGATGAGATCAACACCCTTACTTTTTCCCTAAGGATAAAAGATTTCGGTTTGATCATTTGCCTGCAGGATAACGGCGCAAACAAAAAATATCACTGGGAAATATTAGAGAAGATCCAAGACCAGCATTTACACCCCATACAGTTCGAGGAATTCTGCGGCCGGGTGTTTTATTCGGCCTACCTGTTTAACCGCCTGCCCGAATACAATGTGATGCCCGTGGGCGGACATATATACATCGAGGCTATGCCGCTCCGCGGTATAAGCAGCAAACCGCTTTTCGACCATTGGGTAAACAAAACCTACGGCCAGGTGCTGGAAAGTTTTTGGAAAAACTGGGGTTTCCTGCTGCTGGAGATCATAAAAAATCCCGAAGAGCCGATGAGCTTTTTGTTTAACCCTGACGGGAGCCTGATCACTGCATCAGCGATTGCACTTTCCCGCTGATCTGGGATATAAAATCGTGCACAACATGCGGATGAAGAATAATGGTGATAAGCAGGCCGCTTAAAGCGCCAAACATGTGCGCGTCGTGGTTGATGTTGTCGCTCGCTTTCCTTGAGGCATAATTGCAATAAATAAGGTATAATATCCCAAAAACAACGGCATAAATTTGAATGGGCAGGAACATTAAGCCCATTAAGCCTACCGGGTTATACATGATGGCACTAAAGATTACCGCGCTCACCGCACCAGATGCACCGAGGCTATGGTACCATTCATCATTTTTATGTTTGTATACGGTGGGGAGATCGCTTAAAATTAAACTCGCAACATATAAAAAAGCAAATTGCCAGTGCCCCAAAACGGGCTCCAGCTGGAAGGCAAAGAAATAATACGAGAGCATGTTAAAACCAAGATGCATGTAATCCGCATGTATCATTCCACTGGTAATAACCGTATAAACACGCTGCCCCCTGTAAACGCCGAACGGGTGCAGAATCATATTACTAAATACGTTGTCGTTTGAAAATGCCCAAAGGGAAGTAGCAATCGTAATTGCAAATATAAACGAAGCCACCGGCGCAGACATTATCATTTCCATCGCTGACGGATCAGCCGCGCTAAGCAAAATATTCATTATTTCAGATCGAGTTTAGTATCGGCCAGCAGCCTGCCCACCGGGTAGCGAAGGTATGTTTTTTCGAAATAAGGTGAATTGCGGTAAACAAAATTCAATTGCGCCGCGGCACTGCCGGCTAAGCGGGTGTCTTTTATTTTTTCATCTTCAAGCTTTTTTTTCAGTTCGGGATCTTTTTTTAACAGGTCGGCTGCAACATCTTCAAAAACGTAATCCGAAAAATATTCCTTTTCTCCCAAAACCGAATCAAAAAAATTCCACGCAAAAAACGAATCGACGCCTTGCGGCTCCAGTGTTTCTACAATATAGCGGTTAAGCGGCTGGTTGGTATAAACTACGTAATCGCCCTCATAAAATTTAACTTTCATTTCGGTTGGGGTCAGCTTCACATTACTGTGCAGGTAATGCCCTTCGTATGGTCTTTGCGGTGTTTTATAATCGGCAACGTAATACATCTGCAGATCGAGCGTGGTATCGTGGGATAATCGCCGCATGGCAACATTGTTCAGTTTAAACAGATCGATCACCTTACCCCACGCTTGAGGAATAATATACGCCAGTGGTTTATCAACTGTGGCCGTCACCTTGTAGTTATCGTAATACCTGATGGTTTTGGTATATGGCTTGCTCCGGTCGTAATACAGGCGCTGTAGCCCGCTTACTTCACTCGCTTTATGCCCGGCGGCATAACCTTTAAAAACAAGCGTATCATAATGTTCCTTATCCAGGTCCCAATTCAGCGCGAAAGTTTGCTGCCGGCTTACCTCTTCATCCGCTTTATGCTTCAGTTTGCCAATTACGACGGCGTCCCTTTCATAAATGTCTATCAGGCTTTGCATAAAGTCATACGTGGCATAAACCCGCTTGTCAAAAGGTTTCAGCATATGGGTTTCTGTAATATAGCTGATGATATTGTGCTGGGCGGTATAACCTGTAGCGAAGCGCGGGGTCTCTAAAAAGCTGACAATGCCATTATCCGGGCTTTTCTCCTCGCTTTCGACATAAGGGGTCATTTCATAACCGCTTTTTTTCATTCGCCGGTAAAGTTCGGGCGACAGCGTTTTTGAAGTATATTCGGCCAGGGTGGGAGTTTGTTTGTCTTTTTGTGTTTCTATCAGTGTCATTACATACTGGTAGTCGGCACCATCGCTGGTATGGTTATCCAGGAAAACCTCGGGGTTCCAGGTATTCAGAATTTTTTCGAATGCAAGTGCATTTTTACTGTCGGCCTTAATAAAGTCGCGGTTAAGGTCCAGGTTGCGGTAGTTTCCCCTGAAACCATAGGCGCGCGGGCCGTTTTGGTTAATGCGGCTAACCCCGCGGTTTAAACACCCGTCGATATTATAGACAGCTATCATGCAGATCACCACATCTTTTGGCAAAGCATTCTTTTTGAGCAGGTCGCGCGTCAGCATCATGCTGGCATCAATACCTTCCGGTTCGCCCGGGTGAATACCATTGTTAATGAGCAGCACGCGCTTGTTTTGCTTTTTTATTGCTGCGGGGTCAAAAACTTTATCACGCGATAAAACGATCAGTGTCAAGGGCTTTCCAACATCCGTGGTGCCGTAATTAAGGACCCTCATTTGGGGATACCGCAATCCCAGCTTTTTATAATAGGCAATTATTTCGGCGTATGTGGCCGTGTAGTTTTTGTCCTTACTTAATTCAAAGGGGGTCAATTGTGCATGTAAGCTGCTAAAAGCAAAACATATAGATATTGCCAGGAGGATCTTTCTCATAACAGGGTTTTGACAAATATAGAGAAGAATCAAGATATTCATTCAGCCGGAACCAGGCGGCTTAGAAAAACATAACTTAAACTTTATCCCGTTTGGTATGCGGCTGAAATATCGTCCTGTATTTTTTTCGGGAGCGACTTAAAAACAAGGTCGTAGGAGTGGTCGATCAGCTCGATCAACAGTTTATTCGGCAGGCTGCCGTTCATATATACGGTATTCCACATTTTTTTATTCATGTGATAGCCGGGCTGTACTTCAGTGTGGCGTTCTCTCAGTTCAACGGCACGTTCGGGATCGCATTTCGCGTTGAAGCTGTCGCCGCTGCGTATGCTGGTTAGCAGGAACATTTTTCCGCCGACTTTAAACACAAGGGTATCCTCGCCAAAAGGCAGGCCTTCGGTGGTGCCGCGTTTATTAAGGCAGTGATCGCGAAGCTCTTCTAAATTCAATTTGGTTTTTAGTACCTTATCGCTTTATTGTACGATACGATATTACCAAAATAATATTTAAATCCAACAAATATCTGGCGGTATTGGTCGGGCGCATTATTTTTAAATTTCGAAACGGGATCATTATACCCGTCCAGGTTCCCGGCTAAAGCGATATTATGAATATACCCAAAATCTATCGCATAGGCGGGTTCACTGTACGAGTCGTAAAGCTTGATCTCATAACCTACCCGCAGGGGCAGTAAAATGCCTACACTGCTGTTGTTTCCCGGAAACCTGTACGTTTTATCGTAAATGCTGTATCGCTGGTTTTGAATAGAATTAGCCACAAAACCTATACCTGTGCCAACGTAAAAGTTTTTCGCAATGTTTAACAGGGGTTTATCCGAGTAGTCTATTACTGTTCCTAACTGGAAATCGCCATGTACAAAAAAAGCTTTGTAGTGATTATCATATACCCTGCCGTATTTATCTAACCCGGGTGTTAGGCCACCACCCGACAGTTCCCCGGTTTGCAACTCGGCGGCAATAGGCAAATACGGGTTGTAGTTATATATGAAACTCATATTAAACTCCGGGTGGTTATACTGATTATTAACATTGGTATAACCCCGGATATAACTTGCATCGATACCAACGCCAAATTCCTGGTAATTATAATACCCTTGTGCTTTACCCAAAGCCGCGGTACAAAGTCCGATTAAAAGTAAAATAATCTTTTTCATGGTTAATAGTTTTATTAACGTTTACAAACAATTGATTTCTTTTCCCGGATCATCACTTCTGATTCGCCGTGAGCTTAAATCAATTAGGGAATAGCCTTTTTACGTTAAGGACGATGGTTTGGTTACATATATTATTGCGAAACAGATGGCTGTAGCTGCAACTAAAGGATAGCTAAATCCCTGTTAAAGAATAAGTAACTTTTAAATATTGGATACAACGTATCTGCGGTTCTTTGTATTTTTAAGCGCTGCGCTCAAGCTGCCACTTGTCAAATAACACTTTATGAATTTGAACGATTATACCGTTACCGAACGCTTTTTAAGATATGTAACTATCGACACACAATCCGATCCCGCATCCGGCTCGTTCCCATCCACCGAAAAGCAAAAGAACCTTGGGAGATTATTGGTGAACGAATTGCAGGATATGGGGATAGAGGATGCTCATTTGGATGAATTTGGCTACGTATATGCTACAATTCCGGCCAACTCGGCAAAGCGCGGTATACCGGTCATTTGCTTTTGCTCGCATATGGATACTGCGCCCGATTGCAGCGGCGCCGGCGTAAAGCCGCTTCTGCATAAAAACTACCAGGGTGCCGATATTATTTTACCCGACGACCCGTCGCAGGTAATAAGATTGAGCCAGCACGCCGATCTAAAAAATCAAATCGGCCACGACCTGATCACTGCTAGCGGCACAACATTGCTTGGCGCCGACAATAAAGCCGGCGTAGCCGAAATAATGGATGCCTGCTATCAGCTGGTTAAACATCCTGAAATAAAGCACGGCGATATACGCCTATTATTCACGCCTGACGAGGAAATTGGCCGCGGGGTAGATAAAGTGGACATGAAGAAATTGGGTGCTTTTGCCGGTTACACCGTTGATGGAGAAAGCGCCGGAAATATCGAAGACGAAACTTTTTCGGCCGATGGAGCAGTCCTCACAATTAGAGGGATAAGTGCGCATCCCGGTTTCGCTAAAGGAAAAATGGAAAGCGCGATAAAGATAGCGGCGGCAGTCATAGCAGCTGTGCCGGCAGAGCTATCTCCGGAAGGAACAGACGGCAGGAAAGGGTTTATACATCCGGCGAGCATTGAAGGGCATGTTGAGACAGCCACCGTAAATTTTATCATCCGCGATTTTGACGACGAAAAATTAACCGGCCACGCAGCCGTCCTTCGAAAGATCGCCGCCGATATTTTGAAGGAATTTCCGGCCTCGTCCTCGGATCTGCAGGTCAGACCTCAGTATCGCAACATGAAAAACGTACTCCGGCAGCATCCGCAAATTGTCGATTATGCTATGGAAGCGGTGAAACGCGCCGGGTTAAACGCAAACCTTCGCAGTATACGCGGCGGTACCGACGGGTCCCGCCTTTCATTTATGGGGTTGCCCTGCCCGAATATTTTTGCCGGCGAACATGCATTTCATAGCAAACAGGAATGGGTATCTGTACAGGATATGCAAAAAGCCGTCGACACGATTTTGCATTTGAGCATGATATGGGAAGAGCGATACGAGTGAAGGATGCGGTTGTGGCTGTATTATTGCATATCTTAATAACGGCGTGTTATAAAAAGCGATTTTAAATAATATATATTTGAATTGATTTGATAGTCTCCGGTTACTGTATTCAGCTGCCGGCTGAATAAAACGCCCCTAACCGATTAGTTTGTAGCATACTTTGATTAAACAATTACTTAAAACGGTATTTTTTTGTGTAATGGTTGTGTATATGTTTTTCCCCAAATATGCCCGTTGCCAAAATACTTTTGAAAATGCTTTAAAGAAAAAGATGGATTCGCTAGCTTCTGCACCGGCTATATTTAAAAAAGCCGAGCTGCTGCCCAATGATGCTGTTCAAAGCGTGATGACGCCTACGGGATTTGGCGGATTTGGCGCGTATGCATTTGGCGGACTGGGTGCGACCTACCCGCAGGTTTACTCCAACAGGCCCGATGGAATCGGATCGGTTGGTTTTTGCATCGGCGACCCAACTAAGCTGATAAATTTCGCTGCCGGCGTTAACATAGGGAAATTACTGGAACTCAGTGACTATTCATATAATTTTATTGTAAGCAGGAAATTATGGGCCGGTACCAGTGTCTCTGCGGGAGCCTTGCAGGCCTTTGCCAGCGCAAGTGTGTCTGATGCTCCAAGCGCAACGTATTATATTGCTTTCAGCCATTCGGTACAATGGCTGCCCTCCAGGGCGCCGGGCAGCTCGGCGCTTACCTATACTATCGGAGCAGGTAACGGGCGTTTCTGGCAAAAAAGCCCCGCCGATATCAAGGCAGGCAAAGGAGCCCACGGAACGGGTGTATTCGGTGATATTTCTTATGAGCTTTTTAAGCGGGTAGATATAAACGTAGAGTGGACAGGTATGAATTTAGGATTTTCGACCGGCGTACGGCCGTTTAGTAAAAGCGCCCTGTCGTTTGGTATTGGCTTAACAAATTTGACAAGTTATTCTGCCTCTAAGCCATCGTTGGTCGGCTCACTGGGCTACCCGCTGTCGTTAGCCCGGAGATTACCTGTTAATCCAACCCAATCACATAAATAGTAAGAATATGAAAAAAGTCATTTTTACCTTAGCATTTTTATCTATCTTATTCTTTAGCGTACCATTTGCGCGGGCTCAAAGCAATAACTCCGATTTGCACGTGCCACCGCCTGTAATTCCTCCCGTTGTACAAACAACAACAACAACAACCACGACTACCACCACCACGACCACACCCACAACTACGGTAACTACAACTC